>Ga0123332_1000172_pt1 | contig 63460 bp, 67 predicted proteins | sample BioC12SIPDNA_4_FD_89958 | JGI IMG/M metagenome (GOLD analysis project Ga0123332, IMG submission 89958) | Anaerobic biogas reactor microbial communites from Washington, USA - Biogas_R2_A C12 SIP DNA | ecosystem: Engineered > Bioreactor > Anaerobic > Unclassified | place: Washington, USA... | reverse complement strand
TAAGCGCTGCATGAGCTCGCCGATGAGCTGAACCTCGGATACGTGCACGGGGTCCAGATGGCCGGAGCGTAAGCCGTCGTCCAGGTCGTGCGCGTTGTAGGCCACCTCGTCGGCCACGTTCACCACCTGCGCCTCCAGCGTGGGCTGCACGTCGGGCTCCCAGGAGGGGTCGGGCACGTCGTACTCGGTCTCGTGCTTCATGATCCCCTCGAGCGTCTCCCAGGTGAGGTTGAGGCCCGGGAAGCCGGGGTAGCGCCGCTCGAGCTTGGTGACGATGCGCAGGCTCTGACGGTTGTGGTCGAAGCCGCCCACCGCCTTGGCCAGCTCGTCGAGCGCCTTCTCGCCGGCGTGGCCGAACGGCGGGTGCCCCAGGTCGTGGGCCAGCGCGATGGTCTCGGCCAGGTCCTCGTTGAGGCCCAGCGCGCGGGCGATGCTGGTGGCCACCTGCGCCACCTCGAGGGTGTGGGTGAGGCGCGTGCGGTAGTAGTCGCCCTCGTAGTTGACGAACACCTGGGTCTTGTACTCCAGGCGCCGGAAGGCGCTGGTGTGCACCACGCGGTCGCGGTCCTTCTGGAACGCGGTCCGGTAGGCGCTCTCGCTCTCGGGGTGGGTGCGCCCGCGCGACTCGGCGGCCAGCGCAGCGTACGGCGCCAGGACCTGGCGCTCGTTGCGTTCGAGCTGTTCTCGCGTCACGAGCATGTTGCGCGCATCGTAGCACCAGTTCACAGAGCGCCAGGGGCGCAGACGTCGCGTGGGGCGTGGCCTCCGACGGCGTCTGGGCGCGCGCCGCCAGCCGAACCGGGGGCGCGGAGCGGCGGATGTAGACTCGGGAGCGATGGAGCTCTCGCTCAGACGCTCGACCCCCACCACCTACGTCGGCCGCGTGCCCCTCGGCAGCGGGCACCCGGTGGTGGTGCAGTCGATGACCAACACCGACACCGCCGACGCCGCCGCCACCGCCGCGCAGGTCGCCGAGCTGGCGCGCGCCGGCAGCGAGATCGTGCGCGTGACGGTGAACGACCCCGCCGCGGCGCGGGCGCTGCCCGAGATCCGCGCGCGCCTCGACGACCTGGGCATCGACGTGCCCCTGGTCGGCGACTTCCACTACAACGGCCACAAGCTCCTCACCGAGCACGAAGGGGCCGCCCGCACCCTCGACAAGTACCGCATCAACCCCGGCAACGTGGGGCCCGGCCGCCGCCGCGACGAGAACTTCCTGACCATCGTCGAGGTCGCCAAGGAGCACGGCAAGCCCGTGCGCATCGGTGTCAACTGGGGCTCGCTCGACCAGGCGCTGCTCACGCGGATGATGGACGAGAACGCCCGCCGCCCCCAGCCGCGCTCGGCCCACGACGTGCTGATGGAGGCGATGATCGCCTCGGCGCTGCTGTCGGCCGAGCTGGCCGAGGAGCACGGCCTGCCCCACGACCGCATCGTGATCAGCGCCAAGGTGTCGGAGGTGCGCGACCTGTGGGAGGTCTACCGGCGCCTGGCGGCGCGCTGCGACTACCCGCTGCACCTGGGCCTCACCGAGGCCGGCATGGGGGTCAAGGGCACGGTGGCCAGCACGGCCGCGCTGGCACCGCTGCTCGCCGAGGGCATCGGCGACACCATCCGCGTGTCGCTCACCCCCGACCCGGGCGCCCCGCGCGAGCGCGAGGTCGAGATCGCCCAGGAGGTGCTGCAGGCGCTGGGGCTCCGGCGCTTCGCGCCCAGCGTCACCGCCTGCCCCGGCTGCGGCCGCACCACCTCCACGCTGTTCCAGGAGATGGCGCGCGACATCCAGGCGTACCTCAAGGAGCGCATGCCCGCCTGGAAGGAGCGCTACCCCGGGGTCGAGGGCCTCAAGGTCGCGGTGATGGGCTGCGTGGTGAACGGCCCCGGCGAGTCGAAGCACGCCGACATCGGCATCAGCCTGCCGGGCGCCGGCGAGTCGCCGCGCGCGCCCGTCTACCAGGACGGCGAGCTCGTGGCCACCCTGCAGGGCCCCACGCTGGTGAGCGACTTCAACCGCATGCTCGACGAGTACGTGGAGCGACGCTTCGGCGCCGCGGTGGCGTCGGCCGACTGAGCGGCCGCTCGCCGGCGCTCCGACCGCGCTCTGGCGCCGCGAGGCCGGTCGCGCCCGCCGGTCCGTCCGTGGGCCGGTCGGCCCGCCACGGCGCCGCTCGGCCCGTCACCGGCGCTCGGAGCGGCTATCCTGCGGCCATGAAGATCTACACGCGCACCGGTGACGAGGGGAGCACCGCGCTGTTCGGCGGCAAGCGCGTCCCCAAGGACGACCTCAGGGTGGCCGCCTACGGCACGGTCGACGAGGCGAACGCGGCCCTCGGCGTGGCGCGCGCCGAGCTCGCGCGCGAGCTGCCGCTGGAGGTCGACCGCGCCGACGGCCACGCGACCCTCGACGCGCAGCTCGCCCAGCTGCAGAGCCTGCTGTTCGACCTGGGCGCCGACCTGGCTACCCCGGCCGACGCGCGCCAGCGCGGCTTCATCCGCCCCATCGACGAGCACGACGTGCAGGCCGTCGAGGAGCTGATCGACCGCTACGACGCCGAGCTGCCCGAGCTGCGCCGGTTCGTGCTGCCCGGCGGCAGCGCCACCTCGGCGGCGCTGCAGCTGGCGCGCGCCGTGATCCGCCGCGCCGAGCGCGAGACCGTGGCCCTGGCGCGCGAGGAGGAGATCGGCGACCAGGTGCTGCCGCTCATCAACCGCCTCTCCGACCTGTTCTTCACCCTGGCGCGGCTGGTGAACGTGCGCGCCGGCACCCCGGAGGTGCCATGGACCGCGCGGCGCCCGCCCAGCGGCGAGGAGCGGTAGCGCCGGGCGGCGCTCAGGCGCCGGCCGTGCCCTTCAGGTCCGCGGGGCGCTCCACGCCGCGGCGCTCCATGGCCGCGAGCACGGCCGCCAGCACCTCGCGCACCAGCCCCGGGCCCCGGTAGACGAAGCCCGTGTACACCTGCAGCAGGTCGGCGCCGGCCTGGAGGCGCGCCACGGCGGTGGCGCCGTCGTGGACCCCGCCCACCGACACCAGCGGCAGGTCGGAGAGCTCGCGCAGGCGCTCGAGCACCGCCAGGGCGCGCGCCGCCAGCGGCCGGCCCGACAGCCCGCCGGCCTCGACGGCGTGGGGCGAGCGCAGGCCGTCGCGCAGCAGCGTGGTGTTGGTGGCCACGAGGCCCGCCACGCCGTGGGCGTGGGCGGTGGCGACGGCGTCGGCCAGCTGCGCGTCGTCGAGGTCGGGGGAGAGCTTCAGCAGCACGGGCTTGGCGCCCAGCGTGGCGCGCAGGCCCGCGGTCACCTCCAGCACGCGCGCCAGCGGCTCGCGCTCCTGCAGGCTGCGCAAGCCGGGGGTGTTGGGCGAGGAGACGTTCACCACCAGGTAGTCGGCGACCTGCCACACGGCGCCGAGCGCCGCGCGGTAGTCGTCGGGGGCGTCCTCGAGCTCGACCACGCGCGACTTGCCGACGTTCACCCCCACCACCGGCCGCGGCCCGGGCGCCCACGGCTCGGCGGCGGCGTAGCGCGCGAGGCGCGCCGCCAGCGCCGCCGCGCCGGCGTTGTTGAACCCCATGCGGTTCACCAGCGCCTCGTCCTCGACCAGGCGGAACAGGCGCGGCGCCGGGTTGCCCGCCTGCGCCAGCGCCGTGACGCTGCCCACCTCCACGCTGCCGAAGCCGAGCGCGCCGAGCGCCGCCACCGCCACGCCGTCCTTGTCGAGGCCGGCGGCGAGCCCCAGCGGGTTGGGGAAGGCGAGGCCGAAGGCGTCCACCCGCAGGCGCGGGTCGGGCAGCGCGTAGGCGCCCCGCAGCCAGCGCCGCGCCAGCACGCTGCGGCCGGCCAGCGCCAGGCCGCCCAGCACGAGCTCGTGGGCGCGCTCCGCGTCGAGCCGGAAGAGCGCGAGCTTGGCGAGCGGGTACACGCTCAGCCCATCGAGGTGCGAGCGGGCCGCACCTCGATGCGGCTCGGCAGGGTGCGCGCCGGCATGCGCAGCAGGTAGAGCACCGTGTCGGCGATGTCGGCGGGGTCGATCTTCCAGGCGTCGGCGTCGGTGACCTCGCGGTCGGCGAAGGTGGTGGCCACCGAGCCCGGCATGATGGTGCTCACGCGCACCCCGTGCTCGCGCAGGTCCAGCATCACCGCCTGCGTGAAGCCGAGCAGGCCGAACTTGCTGGCGTTGTAGGCCGCGCCGCCGGCGAAGAAGTTGGCGCCCGCCAGGCTGCCGATGGTGACGATCATGCCGCGGCTGGCCACGAGCGCGTCGACGCTCGCCTTCACGCTGTAGAAGGCGCCCGTGAGGTTGGTCCCGATCACGTCGTGCCAGAACCCCGGCTCCAGCTCCTGGATGGGGGCGCGCCCGCCCACGCCGGCGTTCGCCACCAGCAGGTCGAGGCCGCCGAACCCCTCGACGGCACGCGCCACCACGCGGCGCTGCGCCTCCAGGTCGCGCACGTCGCACGCCAGCCCCAGCGCCCGCCCCGGCCCGGAGGCGGTGAGCTCGGCCGCCAGCGCCTCCGCGTCCGCCCCCTGCCGGGCGGTGAGGACCACGTTCATCCCCGCGCCCACGAGCGCGCGCGCCACCGCCGCGCCGATGCCCCTGCTGCCCCCCGTGACCAACGCCGTCTTGCCGCTAACGTCCATGCGTCCAAGCTAACACCTGCGCGCGCCGCCGCCGGCGCCGGGGCCGCCCGGCCGCCGGCCGTCGCCGACGCGAGCCGGGCGCAGGGGGCGCGCCGGGGCGTGGTAGGCTCGCGACGTGACCGAGCCGGCCCAGTTCCTGGTCGAGCAGGACCGCTTCCGCGGGACGCTCGGCGAGCTGGCGCACGCGCTGCGCACCCACGCGCTGCCTCCCACCGACGTCGACCTCTACCAGCTGGTGCGCGCCTACCTCGCCTACTTCGAGGCGCACGCCGCCGCCGACCTCGAGCTCGCCACCGAGGCGTTGCCGCGCCTGGCGCAGGTCATCGAGCTCAAGGTGCGCCTGCTGCTGCCGCGCCCGCCCAAGGAGGCGGAGGACGAGGAGGAGGCGCTGGTCGAGGAGGCGTTGGCGGCGGTGGCGCTGCTGGAGGAGCTGGAGGAGGCCATCGGCTTCCTGCGGCGGCGGCGCGAGGAGCGCCGCCTCATCGTCCCGGCGCGCGCCCCGCGCCCCAGCTACCCGCGCCCGCCGCGGCCGCAGCGCACCACGCCCTCCGACCTGGCGCGCCTCGCGGGCCGCTACCGCATCGGCGGCTACTTCGAGCTGGCCATCGAGCGCCTCAGCCTCGCGAGCGTGGCGCGCACCCTGCTGGGGGCGCTCAGGCGCCTGCGCGGCGGCGCGCGCCTCGAGGCGCTGCTGGGCTCGCGCGAGTGGGCGGTGCGCACCGTGGGCCTGGCGGCCATGCTCGAGCTGATGCGCGAGGGGCGCGTGAGCGCCAGCCAGGCCGAGCCGTACGGCGACATCGAGGTGCGGCTGGCGCGCGCCGAGGCGGGCGAGGGCGCCTGGGACGAGGCGGCCGAGGCGAGCGACTACGAGGAAGCGCCCGCCGCCTGAGCGGGCGGCGGGCGCCGGCGCGGCGCTAGCGCGGGCTCAGGCGAGCGTCGAGCGCTTGGAGTCGCGCTTGCGCATGCTCGGGTCGAGCACGCGCTTGCGCAGCCGCAGCGACTTGGGCGTCACCTCGAGGAGCTCGTCGTCGTCGAGGTACTCGAGCGCCTCCTCCAAGGACAGCCGCTTGGGCGGCGTGAGCAGGATGTTCTCGTCGGAGCCCGCGGCGCGCACGTTGGTGAGCTTCTTGTTCTTGCACACGTTGACGTCGAGGTCGCCCATGCGCGCGTTGGCGCCCACGATCATCCCCACGTACACCTCGGTGCCGGGGGTGATGAAGAAGATGCCGCGGTCCTCGAGCTTGTGGATCGCGTAGGCGAACGCCTCGCCGGCCTCCATCGACACGAGCGAGCCGTGGTTGCGCGTCACCACCTCGCCGGCGTACGGCTCGTAGCCGTCGAAGGTGTGGTTCAGCACCCCCTCGCCCTGGGTCATGGAGAGGAACAGGTTGCGGTAGCCGAACAGGCTGCGGCTGGGGATGCGGAACTCGAGGCGCGAGCGCGTCTCGCCCGGGTCCATGTGCACCAGCAGGCCGCGCCGGGCGGTCAGCGACTCCATCACGCTGCCCATGGCGCCGTTGGGCACGTCGGCGATCACGCGCTCGAACGGCTCCAGCACCTGGCCGCCCTCCTCCTTCATGATCACCTCGGGGCGCGAGACGGAGAACTCGTAGCCCTCGCGCCGCATGCTCTCGATGAGGATCGACAGGTGCAGCTCGCCACGGCCCGCCACCCGGTAGCGCTCGCTGCCGAGCTGCTCCACGCGCAGCGCCACGTTCACCAGCAGCTCGCGCTCTAGGCGGTCGGCGAGGTGCCGGCTGGTGACGTAGGTCCCCTCGCGGCCCGCGAACGGGCTGGTGTTGGGGCTGAAGGTCACGCTGACGGTGGGCTCGTCGACCGCCACGGCCGGCAGCGCCTCGGTGAGGCTGGGGTCGCCGATGGTGTCGCCGATGTTCACGTCGGCGAGGCCCGAGAGCACGATGACGTCGCCGGCCTCGCCCACCTCGGTCTCGGCGCGGTTCAGGCCCAGGTGGGTGTAGACCTTGGTGACGCGCGCCCGCTCGGGCGCCTTGCCGGGCCCCACGCGCACCACCTGGTCGCCGGGGCGCACGCTGCCATGCAGCACGCGGCCCAGGGCGAGGCGGCCCACGTAGTCGTTGTAGTCGAGGTTGGCGACCTGGAAGCGGAAGGGGGCGTCGGGGTCGCCGCCGGCGACGGGCACGTGGGTCAGGATGGCCTCGAACAGCGGGGTGAAGTCGTCGCCGGGGGCGTCGCCCTCGCGCCAGGCGCGCCCCTCGCGCGCGATCGCGTGGAGGATGGGGAACTCCAGCTGGTCGTCGTCGGCGCCCAGCTCCACCATCAGGTCGAAGGTGAGGGAGGCCACCTCGTCGGGGCGGGCGTCCTTGCGGTCGATCTTGTTGATGACCACGATGGGCTTGAGCCCGCGCGCCAGCGCCTTGCGCAGCACGAAGCGCGTCTGGGGCATGGGCCCTTCGGCGGCGTCCACCAGCAGCAGCACGCCGTCGACCATGGTCAGGGCGCGTTCGACCTCACCGCCGAAGTCGGCGTGGCCCGGGGTGTCGACGATGTTGATCTTCTCGCCGTGCCACAGCACGGCGGTGTTCTTGGCCAGGATGGTGATGCCGCGCTCGCGCTCGATGTCGCCCGAGTCCATCACGCGCTCGTTCACCTGCTGGTTGGCGCGGAAGACGTTCGATTGACGCAGCAGCCCGTCGACCAGCGTGGTCTTGCCGTGGTCGACGTGGGCGATGATGGCGACGTTGCGGTAGTTCATGAGCTCCTCTGGCGCCCGCGATGCGCTGGTGCGGCGGGCGGCGCAAGATTATAGACGATGAGGCCGGCTCGAACGTCTTGGCGGGCACCGCCGGCGCCGGAGCGCGGCCCGACGCGCCAGGTGCCGGCTACGGGACGGGCGCCCAGGCCACACCGGCACGCGCCCAGAACTGGTAGTCCTTGAGGGATGGACGCCCCCTTCGGACCCGAACCGTCGACCCTAGCCGACACCGACGCGGTGGAAGCCGCGACCGTCACCATGTACACCACCAGCTGGTGCCCCGACTGCGTGGCCGCCAGGCGCTACCTGGCCGCCAAGGGGATCGCCGTCCGCGAGGTGGACATCGAGGAGGACGCGGCCGCCGCCGAGCGCGTGATGGCCCTCAACGACGGCCGCCGCAGCGTGCCGACCCTGGTGCACGGCGAGGTCGCCGCCAGCCTGTCTGGCTTCGCGCCCGCCAAGGCCCGCGCCTTCCTCGTCGCCGCCGGCCTGGCGGACGACTGAGCGGCGTGGGGGCGCCGGCGCGCCCACGCCCCCGGTTCACGGAGCTGCGGGAGGGGCGTGGTAGCCTCGCCGCCATGGCGACGGCTGTCGGCGAGCACCCGGAAGGCCTCGAGGGCGAGGCCCGCGACCGCGACAAGGGCGCGCGGGTGCGGGCGATGTTCTCGGACATCGCCCCCACCTACGACCTGCTGAACGGCCTGCTGAGCTTCGGCGTCGACCGCCGCTGGCGCGCGCAGGCGGCGGCGGGCGCGCTCGCCGCCCTGCCCGCCCCCGGCGCCGGCCCGCGCCCGCGCGTGCTCGACGTGGCCTGCGGCACCGGCGACCTCACGCTCGCCCTGAAGCGCCAGCGCCCCGACGCCGAGGTCACCGGCGCCGACTTCGCCGAGCCGATGCTGGAGCTCGCGCGCGCCAAGGCCCGCCGGCGCGGGGCGGAGGTGAGCTTCGTGGTGGCCGACGGCACGGCGCTGCCGTTCCCGGACGCCAGCTTCGACGTGGTCACCATCGGCTACGGCCTGCGCAACTTCGCCGACCCCGACGCCGGCCTGCGCGAGTTCCGGCGCGTGCTGCGGCCGGGCGGGCGCCTGGCGGTGCTGGAGTTCCCGCCTCCGCCGCGCGGCCCCTTCGGAACGCTGTTCCGCTTCTACTTCCGGCGCCTGCTGCCGCGCCTGGGTGGCCTCGTCAGCGGCGAGCGCCAGGCCTACGCCTACCTGCCCGAGTCGGTGCTCGGCTTCCTCACCCCCGAGGAGCTCACGCGCCGCCTGCAGGCGGCCGGGTTCACCGGCGTGGGTCACGAGTCACAGACCTTCGGGGTGTCGGCGCTCCACCTTGCCGACGTGCCCCGTGTACGGAGGGAACCATGAACGACGGTCCGCTCTCGCCCCAGGGCAAGGCGGCGGCGCGCACGATGGTCACGCTCGGGGGCCCGGTGCGCGACGAGCTGCTCGGCGGCTTCGAGTTCGAGTTCGAGCTGAACACGGACGCGTCGTTGATCGACCAACGCTGGAACGACTTCGACGAGCGTCACGAGCGCCGCTACGGCCTGGCCATCGAGCACCTCAAGAGCCGCGTCAAGGGGCGCGCCTACGACAACGACGCCATGAAGCTGCGGGTCGGCGCGCGCGGCTACTACGTGCAGGCGCAGCACTTCCCGGCCGCGTTCTTCGGCGACACGGGCAAGGCCAACGTGACCTTCGTCAGCGAGAGCGAGGCCACCGCCCTGGTGTGGGAGGTGGTGGCGCATTACCGTGCCGACGAGGCGCGCTCGCTCACGGCCGTCTACACCGACGACGAGCCGCCCGACTTCTTCTTCGGCTACCGCGTCTCCGACTACCGCCGCTACGAGCTCGGCTTCCTGCGCTCCAGCGTGCCCCTGCACCTGCGCGTGCTGTTCGACGCCGAGGCCGAGGTGCCGGTGCTCGGCGCCAGCAGCGGCACGCTGGTCTACCAGCGCACGCGCGGCGGCAAGCACGTGGTGGTGAGGGCGCACGGGCGGCGCCAGCCGCTGCTCGGCGCCATGCCGCTCGGCTGAGCGCCCGTGGCGCGCTTCGACCTGCTGGTCGTGGGGGGCGGCCTGGCCGGCTGCGAGGCGGCGTGGGCGGCGGCCCGCGGCGGCCTGCGCACGCTGCTGGTCAGCACCAGCCTCGACACGCTCTACAACCTGGCGTCCGACGCCCATCGCCTGGAGCCGCCGGCGGGCAGCCTGATGGCCGAGCTGGCGCCCGGCCTGGCCGACGCGGACGGCCGCGTCGACGCCTGGGCGCTGCACCGCGAGGTGAAGTACGCCCTGGAGCGCGAGCCCGGCCTGCACCTGCTGCAGTCGTCGGTGGCGGGCCTGCTGGTGGAGGACGGGCGGGCGGTGGGGGTCACGACCTGGGAGGGCGTCGACCGGCGCGCGGCGGCCGTGGCGCTGTGCGTGGGCAGCTTCCTGCGCGCGCGCCTGACGATCGGCAGCAGCGTGGAGGCGGCCGGGCGCCTCAGCGAGATGGCCTACGACGACCTGCACGACGACCTGGCGGCACGCGGCTTCGCCTTCGAGGAGCTCACCCTCGAGGCGCCGCCCGTGGAGGGGTCGCTGCCCTACCGCGTGGCGTGCCGCGTGCTCGCCGCCGGCGAGCGCGGGCCGGGCTTCGCCCTGCCGCGCGTGGAGGAGCTGTACGCCGCCGGGCTGTGCGTGGCCGGCTACCTGAGCTACGAGGGGGCGGCGCGCCACGGCCTGGGGCTCGGGCGCGCGCTCGTGGAGCTAGCTGCCAGGAGGTAGCGGTGTCAGGCGCGGCGCTGGCGGGTGCCGCGGATGGCCTGCGTGTCGTCGCGCGGGCGCGTGTAGCGTTCGATCTTGCTGAGCTCGCCCTCCAGGGCCCACACCACCTCGGCGCCGTCGGGCGTGGTGCGCACGAGGCGGTACTCGTACGGCTCCGCGGGGGTGAGGGTGGTGATGGCGTAGCGCTCGCCGCGGTAGAGGACCTCTTCGCCGATGCTGAACCTCGACATGCGCTCAGACTACCGCGTAGATGGGCTCGGTGACCGGGGCGAACAGCCCGCGCTCGTGGCCCATGGCGAGCAGCGTGCGCGCGGCGGCGGCGCCGCGTTCGCCGACGTCGAGCGAGAAGCCGTTGACGTAGAGGTCGATGTGCTGCTGCCTCACGGCCGGCTCCATCTCCTGGGCGTGCTGCGCCACGTAGGCGGCCGACGCCTCGGGGTGCGCCCAGGCGTGCTCGAGGCTGGCGCGGATCAGGCGCGTCACGCGGGCGTGCGCCGCGGCGCCGAGCTCGCGGCGCATGGCGATGGCGCCCAGCGGGACGAGCTCGCCGACCTCGCGCTCCCACCAGCTGCCCAGGTCGACGAGCGCGTGGAGGCCCAGGCTGGGGTAGGTGAAGCGGCTCTCGTGGATGATCAGCCCCGCGTCGACCTCGCCGGCCACCACCGCAGGCATGATGCGGTCGTAGCGCAGCTCGACGAGCTCGCTGCCGGCCGGGCGCCACAGCTTCAGCAGCAGGTTGGCGGTGGTGCGGCCGCCGGGGATGGCGATGCGGCGGCCCGCGAGGTCGAGGTCGGGCTCGCGGGCCACCACCAGCGGCCCGACCCCCTCGCCGAGCGCCCCGCCCGCCGGCAGCAGCACCCAGCGGTCGGCGAGGTAGCCGTAGGCGTGGTAGCTGATCTTGGCGACGTCGAGCTCGCCCTCGTCGGCCAGGCGGTTCATGGCCTCCACGTCGTCGAGCGTGACGTCGAACGTCAGCGGCGGCGCGGCGCCGTCCGCCACCAGGCCGTGGACCAGGGCGTGGAAGATGAAGGTGTCGTTGGGGCAGGGGGAGTAGCCGAGCCGGAGCCTCACGCGCCGACCACCCCGAGCAGGCGCCGGTGCTCGACCATCAGGCAGCGGTCCTGGACCACGGTGATGCCCTCGGCGCGCAGGCGGGCGGCCACCGCGTCGTTGCGCAGCCCCAGCTGGATCCACACCGCGCGCGGGCGCGGCTCGAGCGCTAGGATGTCGTCCAGGTGGCCGGGGATGTCGGCGTCGCGGCGGAAGACGTTCACCAGGTCGACGGGGCGGTCCAGCTCGGCGAGCGTGGCCACCGCCGGCTGCCCGAAGAGCGTGCCGCCCGCGGCCGTGGGGTTGACCCCCACCACGTCGTAGCCCTGCTCCCGCAGGTAGGCGGGCACGTAGTTGGCCGGCCGGCCCTCGCGGGCGCTGGCGCCGATCACGGCGATGGTGCGCACCTCCGCGAGCAGGCGCTCGAGCTCCTGGTCGGGCGGGGCGTCGGGGGTCGCGTGGGCGTGACGGGGTCCGTCGGCTGCGTCGGGTTCCATGGCTAGACTCTAGCTGTTCGCACGCGTCGCCACCGTTGCCCTAGGGCCTCTCGGTCTGCTAGAATCGAGCGCTGTGTGTGAAGCTGGCGCGGCGTGACTCGCGCTCAGTCCAGGTACCACGCAGATTCCCTCAGGAGGTGGAGTCCATTTCGAGAGAGCTGAAGGTGAACGAGCAGATCCGCGCCCGTCAGGTGCGTCTCATCGGTTCGGACGGGGCCCAGGTGGGCATCGTCGACACCCGTGACGCGCTGCGCATGGCGCGCGAGGAAGACCTTGACCTCGTCCTGGTGGGCGAGCAGGCGCAGCCCCCGGTCGCGCGGCTGATGGACTACGGTAAGTACCGTTTCGAGCTCCAGCAGCAGACCAAGGAGGCGCGCAAGCGCTCGCGGCAGCAGGAGATGAAGTCGATCAAGTTCCGCGTGAAGATCGACGAGCACGACTACGAGACCAAGGTCAACCACATCCGCCGGTTCCTCAAGGGCGGTCACAAGGTGAAGGTGACCATCATGTTCCGCGGCCGTGAGCGCACCCACCCCGAGCTGGGCCAGGGCATCCTCAACCGCGTCGCCGCCGACGTCAACGAGCTGGCCGTCGTGGACGCCGCGCCGTCGATCGCCGGCATGGACATGAACATGGTGCTGCGCCCGTCCGGAGTACCGTTGGAGAGCTGAGCCCCCGCTCAGCGAGCGGCGCTCGGCGAGCCATCACGCTCGCACCAACCAGCCTCTCGTGCGGCCCGCCCCACGGGAGCAACGAACCACGCCACGTAGCAGGCCACCGGCGAACGCCGGGGCCGGGCGCGCGGCGCACAGGAGAGAGACATGCCTAAGCTGAAGACCCACAAGGGCACCAAAGCCCGTGTCAAAGTCACTGGGCGAGGTAAGGTCAAGGCCATGCGCTCCGGGAAGCGGCACCTGAACTACAAGAAGTCAGGTACCACCATCCGGCAGGGCAGGACCGACCTCATCATCGCGGAACCCGAGGCGAAGCGCATCAAGAAGCTTCTGCCCTACGAGTGAGGTCCTGAGATGCCACGCGCCAAGACCGGTACCGTCCGCCGCCGCCGCCACCAGAAGCTGCTCAAGCGCGCCAAGGGCTACTGGGGCTTACGCTCCAAGAGCTTCCGCATCGCGCAGCAGACGCTGCTCAACGCCGAGGACTACGCCTACCGCGACCGCCGCGACAAGAAGGGCGAGTTCCGCCGCCTGTGGATCGCGCGCATCAACGCCGCCGCGCGCCAGGAGGGCATGACCTACTCGCGCTTCGTCGCGGGCCTGCGCAAGGCGGGCGTCGAGCTCGACCGCAAGGTCCTCGCCGACATCGCCGTGCGCGAGCCGGAAGCGTTCCGCGCGCTCGTCGAGACGGCCAAGAACGCCGCCTGAGCGGCTAGCGATCCCGACGACCCCAGCAGCCACCGGGCCCCACGCCCGGTGGCTGCTTCCGTTCGCCGCGCCGGCGCTGGGTATGATGCCGCCGTGACGCGACGCGCGGGGGTCCGGGAGCGGCAGAAGGCCGACCGCCGCGAGCGCATCCTGCGGGCGGCGCTCGCGCTGATCGCCGAGCGCGGCTTCCAGGCCACCACCTACCAGCTGATCGCCGAGCGCGCGGGCCTGAGCCGCGGCACGGTGTTCAACTACTTCCCCTACAAGGAGTCGATCCTCCTCGACCACGCCCGCAGCGAGCTGGCGGCGCTGGCCGCGCGCGTGGCGCGGCGGCGCGCCGAGGACCCGCGCTTCGACGCCACGAGCGAGCTGCGCTTCCTGTTCGAAGAGCTGGCCGCCTTCGTCGAGGCGCGCCGCGAGCTCGTGCTGCCGCTGTCGTACGAGCTGCTCAACCCCGACCCGGCGCGCTCGCGCGCAGCCTACCTGGCGCTGCCGCTGGCGGAGCTGCTGCGCGACGCCCTCGGGCACGGGCGCGCGGAGGGGGTGGTGCGCGGCGACTACTCGGTCGACCGCCTGGCGCGCACCCTCGCCAACGCCTTCTTCATCACCGCGCTGCAGTGGGCGGCCTACCGCCCGGAGCGCTCGCTGGCGGCCGAGCTGCGCGCCGCGCTCGACCTGGCGCTGCGCGGCGTGCTGGCGCCGGCGCCGCCGGGCGCGGCGGGTCAGTAGCCGCTCTCGAGGTCGACGCGGTTGCGCTCCTCGCCCGCGGCCAGCGCCGTGAGGGTGGCGAGCACGTCGCGCGCCGCGACCCGTTGCCAGTCGCGCACGTCGTTGCCGCGGTGCGGGCTCATCACCACGTTGTCGAGCTCCTGGAACGGGTAGGCGCTGGGGAAGACGCGCTCGAGCGGCTCGCGCTTCGGGTAGCGGTACCACACGTCGATGCCGGCGCCCAGCAGGCGGCCCGCGGCCAGGGCGCGGTACAGCGCCTCCTCGTCGATGACCTTGCCGCGCCCCACGTTCACGAGCGCCGCCGTCGGCTTCAGGCGCGCGAGCTCCGCGGCGCCCAGGAGCCCCTCGGTGTCCGGGGTGGCGGGCAGCGACACGACCACGGCGTCGGCCGCCGCCAGCGCCTCGTGGAGCTTGCCGGGGCCGTACTCGCGCACGCTTCCGTCCGCCCGCGGGCGGCGCCGGTAGGCGCGCACCTCCATGCCGAGCGCCTCTAGGCTCGGGCGCAGCGCCCGCCCGATGGCGCCGTAGCCCACCAGCAGGGCCACCTTGCCCGCCAGCTGCACGCCCAGGTGGCGCTCGTCGTGGTCGTCGCCCCAGTCGCCGCGGCGCATGGCGCGGTCGGCCGCCACGACGCGGTTGGTCACCGCCAGCAGCAGCGCCAGCGCGTGCTGCGCCACCATGGCGTCGTTGAAGTGCGAGTTGTGCACCGTCAGGTGCGGTCGGGCCAGCGCGCGCTCGCGCAGCCGCGCGCCCACGCCCGCCCACGGCACCACGACGCGCCGCAGGCGGGCGCCGTCGAGCTGCTCCTCGCTGGGGTCGCCGCACACCAGCACGTCGGGCCAGTCGCGGGCGGCGTGCGCCTCCGCGGCGTCCGCGAAGCGCACCTCGAGGGCGGCGCGGAGGTCGAGCTCGCGGGCGGGGCGTGCGGTGGTGTCGTCCTGCCAGAGGACCTTCAGTGACATGCGGCGATGCTAACGCGCCGCGCGCGCCTCAGAGGAACGGGTTGCCGAAGCGCTCGGCCTCCACGGTGGTGGCCGGCCCGTGGCCCGGCAGCACCGTGGTGTCGTCGGGGAGGGTCAGCAGCTCGCGGCGGATCGAGGCCAGCAGCTGGCCGTGGTCCGCCAGCGGCAGGTCGGTGCGGCCGATCGACCCCTGGAACAGCGCGTCGCCCGACAGCACCACCCCGTGCCCGGGCAGGTGGAACGCCACGTGCCCGGGGGCGTGGCCCGGCGTGTGCAGCGCCCGCGCCTGCTCCCCGCCCACGCTCAGCAGCGCGCCGTGGGCCAGGTCGTGGGTGCGTTGCGGCGGGGCGGGGATGTCGATGCCCCAGCGCGCGGCCGCCGCCACGGCGTGCTCCAGCAGCGGCTCGTCGGCCGGGTGCATCAGCACCGGCACGGCGCCGTCGCCATGCGCGGCCAGTAGCTCGGCCAGCCCGCCCACGTGGTCGAAGTGGGCGTGGGTGAGCCACACCGCCTCCAGGCGCTTGGCGCGCCGCTCGAGCTCGGCGGCGATCAGGTCGCCCTCGGCGCCCGGGTCGACGACCACGGCCGCCTCGCCGGCCAGCAGCAGGTAGGCGTTGGCCTGCAGCGGGCCCACGCTCATCCTCACGATCTCCATGCGGTCCTCCGGAAGACGACGGTCAGCGGTGCTGCCGCGTGCGGTTCACGAGCGTGCCCAGGATCTCGCGGTACATGCGTAGGCGCACCCGGAGGCCGCGGCGCCAGCCGCGCTTCTCCTCCTTCGTGACCTGCGACACGCCGGGCAGCGGCACGTCGACGGTGTGCCAGCCGCGCTCGCGCGCCTCGCGCGTGATGGCGATCTCGACGCCGTAGCGGCTGTCGGCGAGCCCCGGCACCGCGAGCAGCGCCGCGCGGCGCAGCGCGCGCTGGCCGTTCAGGACCGGCAGCACGTGCTGGGCGGCGGTGGTGCGCCAGCGGCCGTCCTTGAAGGTGCCGCGCGCCATGTCGGCGGCGCCGCTCGCTACCGGCTCTGCGAGGGCGCGCACGTGCTCGGGCTCCAAGCCGACCAGGTCCGCGTCGAGGAGCACCACCACGTCGCTGTCGAGGCTGGCGGCGCCGGCGGCGATGGCGCCGCCCTTGCCGCGGTTCTCGGTCAGCTCCAGCACGCGCGCGCCCGCGCGGCGCGCCACCTCGGCGGTGGCGTCGCTGGAGCCGTCGTCGACCACCAGCACGTCGCCGACCTGCGCCTCGAGCGCCGCCCGCACGACGGGGACGAGGTTGTCGGCCTCCTCGTAGGCCGGCACCAGCACGGCGACGCTGCCTCGCAGCGGGTCGTCGGGCTCCTCGGGGGTGAAGGGGAGGGAGGCCATCAGCGGTCAGCCTGCGAACAGCGCGCCGACCTCGCGGAAGGTGATCAGCACGATGAGGGCCATCACGAGCATGACGCCGATGAAGTGGATCTGCTCCTCCTGGCCGGGCCGGAACGGTCGGCCGCGCAGCGCCACGACGGCGGCGAGCAGCATGCGGCCCCCGTCGAGGCCGGGGACGGGCAGGAGGTTGAACACCGCCAGCGACAGGTTGATGACCGCCGCCAGCAGCAGCACCGGCGCCAGGCCGATGCGCGTGGCCTCGGCCACCATGGTGACCATGCCTACCGGCCCGGCCACGTCCTGGTTGGGCGCGCCCGTGACGGCCGCGCCGATGCCGCGCACGAAGCCGGTCACCATCTGCGGCACCACGCGCACGCCGAAGGCCGCCGCCTCGGGCAGCACCTCGAGGAAGCCCACCGGCGCCACGCTGGTGCTGATGGTCACGCCCAGCAGCGGCTCGCCCTCCGCCGGCGGCCACGGGGTGGTCACCGTGCGGCGCGCGCCGTCGCGCTCGAGCACCAGCGTCAGGCTCTCGGCCGCCTGCACCTGCGCCACCACCTCCTGGTCGGAGGGCGTCTCGACGCCGTTGATGGCCACGATCAGGTCCTGCGCCTCGATGCCGAGCGCGGCGGCGGGGGAGCCCTCCACCACGCCGACCACGAGCGTGCCGCGCACCGGCAGCTCGGCCTGCGAGGTGATGGCGCGGTAGGCGGGCTGCAGGCTGATGGCCCCCGCCAGGAGCAGGCTGCCGAGCAGGTAGTTGGCGATGACGCCGCCGATCAGCACCCACAGCTTCTGGTTCAGCGGCAGCTTCGCCACCCCCTCGTCGGGGTGCCGCAGCTCGCCGCTCTCGTCGACGGTGGGCGCCATGCCCGGCAGCTCCACGTAGCCGCCCAGCGGCAGGAGGCTCAGGCGCCACTCGGTGCCGCGCCAGCGGCGGCGGGCGAGCACGGGCCCGATGCCGACGCTGAAGGCGCGCACCTCGAGCCCCACGCTGCGGGCGTTCAGGTAGTGCGCCAGCTCGTGGACCACCACGGCGCTGGTGAGTATCAGTGCGAAGGTCAGCAGTGTGATCATCGTCTAGGCGGTTCCGGCCGCCGTCCCCAGTATGGCAAAGCCGCGGCCCCAGGTCGGTCGGGCGGACGCTGGCTCAGGGGAGCCCCGCCTCCTCGCCCGCCGCCGGCTCGCTCGGGTCGCGCAGCAGCGCCAGCAGGTCGCGCTTGCCGACCACGCCCAGCAGGCGCCCGTCGCCGTCGACGACCATCAGCCGCCCCAGGTCGCCCTCGGCCAGGCGCCTGAGCGCCTCGAAGGCGTCAGCATCCGGCGCGATCGTCTCGGCCGGGCCGATGACCTGTTCCACGGTGGCGAGCGCCTCGCCCGTGGCGCCCTCGAGCGCCGCGCGGGCGTCGGCGATGCGCGCGAACCCCACCAGCAGGCCGCCCGCGTCGAGCACCGGGTAGCCGAGGTGCGGCCGGAAGCTCGCCAGGCGCACGAACTGCTCGAGCGGCATGCCGGGGTCGACGGTGATGGGGTCGGTGGTCATGATGTCGGCCACGCGCTTGCCCTCGAAGGCGCCGTGGAGCACGGCCGCCTGGCCCTCGGCGCGGCCGGCGTTGTAGATGAAGAACGCCATGATCACCAGCAGGAAGTTCATGGCGAAGAAGCCGTAGAGGCCGAGCAGCACCGCCACGGCGCCGCTGACGCCCACGGCGATGCGCGTGGCGGTCAGGTGGGGCAGGAACAGCTCCAGCAGCCCGCGCAGCACGCGACCGCCGTCGAGCGGCAGGGCTGGCAGCAGGTTGAACAGCGCCAGCAGGGCGTTGGTGATGGCCAGGTAGCTGAGCACCAGCAGCACACCGTCGTTGTCGCGCGCCAGCGGCAGCGACCACCACAGCAGGAAGCCGATGACGAAGCTGGTGACCGGCCCCACGACCGCCACCACCGCCTCGGCGCCGCGGCCGCGCGGCATCTCCTCGAACTGCGCCACGCCGCCCAAGAACCACAGGCGGATCTCGCGCGTCCTGACGCCGTACAACCGCGCGGTCACGGCGTGGCCGAGCTCGTGCACCAGCACGCTGGCGAACAGCCCCAGCGCCGCCGCGAGGCCCAGCAGCCACGGGGTGTAGCCCTGCTCCAGGCCGCTGGGGTCGATGGGGACGCCGACCTGGCTCAGCAGCACGGCGTAGCCCGTGATCTGCGAGCCGATCAGGTAGGCGAACAGCGGCAGCACCAGCAGGAAGCTGTTGTCGAGCCACACCGGCACGCCGAGCAGGTCGAAGGGCAGCCTGACGCCGCGCTGGCTCATGCCGGCCTGCCGAGCCCCGCGACCGCCTCGTGGGTGAGCCGGCGCGCCTCGGCGTCGGCCGCGGCGAGCGCCTCCCAGCCGAGCGCGCCGCGCGGCGCCGCGGCGAGCGCCGCGGCCAGCAGCTCGGGGATCGCGTCGAAGCGGATGCGCCGCTCGAGGAACGCTGCCACCGCCACCTCGTCGGCGGCGTTGAGGTAGGCGGGCGCCAGGCCGCCCAGCTCGCCGGCGCGGTAGGCGAGCCTCAGGCTGGGGAAGCGCGCGTGGTCGGGCTCCAGGAACTCCCAGCTGCCCCGCAGCGGCAGCGGCTCCAGCGGCACCGGCGGCCGCGCGGGCGTCTCCAGGGCGTACTGGATGGGGACGCGCATGTCGTGCGGCCCCACCTGCGCCATGACGTTGCCGTCGACGTAGCGCACGAGGCCGTGGACCAGCGACTGCGGGTGCACCACCACCTCGATGCGCTCCAGCGGCACGTCGAAGAGGAAGTGCGCCTCCAGCACCTCGAGGCCCTTGTTGAAGAGCGTGGCCGAGTCGATGGTCACCTTGGGGCCCATGGCCCAGTTGGGGTGCGCCAGCGCCTGCTCGACGGTCACGCGGCTCAGGTCGGCGGGGCCATCGAGGAAGGGGCCGCCCGAGGCGGTGAGCACCAGCCCCGCCACGCTCTCGGCGGGCTCGCCCAGCAGGCACTGGTAGAGCGCGGCGTGCTCGGAGTCGACGGGCGTGATGCGCGCGCCGCTGCCGCGCGCCAGCTGCCACATCAGGGGCCCGGCCACCACCATGGCCTCCTTGTTGGCCAGCGCCACGTGGCGCCCGGCGGCGAGCGCGGCGGCGGTGGGGGCGAGGCCGTCGATGCCGGGGATGGCGGCCACCACCACGTCGGCGTCGGCCGTCGCCACCTCCTCGACGCCCGCCGCGCCCGTCACCAGGCGCGTGCCGGCCGGCAGGTGCGGCCGCACGGCGTCGGCGACCTCGGCGGCGCACGCCACCAGCGACGGCCGGAACTCGCGCGCTTGGTCGAGCAGCAGGGCGGCGTTCCGGCCCGCGGCCAGCGCCTCGATGCGGTAGCCGCGCCAGCGGGCCACGTCGAGCGTCTGGGTGCCGATCGAGCCGGTGGAGCCGAGGATGGCGAGGCGCTTCATGCCCGCATCATGTCACGCGGGCGCGCGTCGCCGGGCGGCGGGGTCGGCGTCGCACACGGCGCCGCCGCGCCCTACCCCGCGCGCCGGGCGGTGTTAGAGTCGGGAAAAGCCCAAGGAGGAACTGGATGCTTGTTCGCGAGTGGATGACGTCGGACCCGCAGACGGTCAGCGCTAGCACGCCCGTGATGGAGGCGATGCAGCGCCTACGCGAGGGAGGCTTCCGCCGCCTGCCGGTCACGCAGAGCGGCAAGCTGATCGGGATCGTCACCGACCGTGACCTGAAGGAGGCCACCCCCTCCAAGGCCACCACGCTGTCGATCTACGAGCTCAACTACCTGCTGAGCAAGCTGACGGTCAAGGACGTCATGCGCTCGCCGGTCATCACCGTGCGCGCCGACGACCCCATCGAGCAGGCGGCGCTGCTGATGGAGGAGCACCGCGTGTCCGGCCTGCCGGTGCTCGACGGCGGCGAGCTCGTGGGCATCCTCACCATCACCGACCTGATGCGCGCGCTCGTCAGCTTCCTGGCGCTGCGCGAGGGCGGCACGCGCGTCACCGTCGACCTCCCCGACGAGCCGGGCGTGCTGGCGCGCGTCGCCAACCAGGGCGCGCCGTCCAACATCGTGGCGGCCGTCACCACGGGCATCCAGCCGGGCCACAAGCGCCGCCTGGTGCTGCGCGTGGCGGGCGAGGGCGCCAGCGGCTTCGCCGAGCGCCTGAAGGCGGCCGGCGTCGAGGTGGTGGACGTCCGCTGACGCGCGGTTAAGCTGGCCGCATGGCCGAGCTCGACGACACCTTCACCGCGCTCCTGAACGCCGCCCGGGCGGGCCGCGTGGCGTTCAGCGACTTCCTGGAGCCCGAGAGCGCTGACGCCCTGCTGGCGCGCCTCAAGGCCGCCGGCGTGGGCGCCGAGGCGTGGGGCGGCTACCCCGGCGCGCGGCGCCGGGTGGTGACCGCCTTCCCGGAGCACGTCCCCGAGGCGCGCCCCAAGCTCGCCGGCTGGTACGTGGCCGGCGACGCCGGCGCCGAGGAGCTGCGCGCCGCCGCGCGCGCGGCGGGGGTGCCGGCGGGGCGCCTGGGCGACGCCCTGACGCACCAGGACGGCGTCACGCTCGTCACCTTCGGCCCGCTGCCCGCGGAGCTGGCGGCCGTGCGCCAGCTGGCCGGGCGGCCGGTGGCGGCCAGCGAGGTGCCCGTCGAGCGCCTCGGCGGCGGCAGCAGCCGCGAGCTCAGCGCGGTGGTGCCGTCGTTGCGGGTGGACGTGCTGGGGGCGCGCGCCTTCGGGGTGTCGCGCGCCTACTTCGCCAAGGGGGTGGCGGCGGGGCGCGTGAGCGTGAACGGCGCCGTGGCCGGCAAGGCTGCCAGCGCCGCGCAGGGCGACGAGGTGTACGCCCACGGCCTGGGCCGCTTCCACGTGGTGCGGGTGGAGGGTGAGACGCGCCGCGGCAACCTCAAGGTGGTGCTGGCGGTCGAGCGGGCCTGAGCCGGGCGCCCGGCTCAGGTGCGCACCTTCTTCTTGCCCCCCTGGCGCTCCTTGAACACCATCCGGATCGGCACCTCGGCGAAGCCCAGGTCCTCGCGGATGCGGTTGCGCAGGTAGTGCTCGTAGGGGCGCGTGAGGAACGACTCGCTGTTGATCGAGAACACGAAGGTGGGCGGCGCCACCGCCACCTGGCTCGCGTAGAGCAGCTTCAGCGGCTTGCCGTGGAAGTTGGGCGGCGCCTGGCGCGTGGTCCACACCTCGAGCCAGCCGTTCAGCTCGCCGGTCGCCACGCGCCGGTGCGAGGCGTCGAACAGGCGGATGGTGGTGGCCAGCACCTCGTGGAGGCCGAACTCCGTCAGCGCGCTGGTGTACACGCGCGGCGCGAAGCGCAGGTGCGACAGGCCCTCGTCGAGCGCCTCGCGGAACGGCTCCAGCTGCTCGTCGGTCACCAGGTCCCACTTGTTAACCGCTACCACCACCGGCTTGCCCCACTCGAGCGCCAGGTTGGCGAGGCGCATCTCGTGGTCGCCGAACTCGAACGGGTCGACCACCAGGATGGCCACGTCGGCGCGCCTGAGCGCCATCTCGGAGCGCATGCGCGCGTAGTACTCGAGGTCGCCGACGTCCTTGCGTGCCATGCCGGCGGTGTCGATGAGCACGAAGGGGCGGCCGGCGAAGTCGAAGCGCACGTCGACGCTGTCGCGGGTGGTGCCGGGCACGTCGGCCACGATCACGCGCTCGTCGCCGACGATGGCGTTCACCAGGCTCGACTTGCCCACGTTGGGGCGGCCGATGATGGCGACCTTGACGGCCTCCTCCTCGACGTCCCCCTCGAGCTCGCCGAGCCGCTCGCGCACCTCGGCCAGCAGCTCGTAGGTGCCCACGGCGTGCTCGGCGGCGGTGGGGTGCGGCTCGCCGAAGCCCAGGCCGTAGAGCTCGAAGTACTCGGCCGTCTCGGCGTGGCGCGGGTCGTCGATCTTGGTGGCCACCAGCATCACGGGCTTGCCAAGGCCGCGCAGCCAGTCGGCGACCTCGTGGTCGGCGGGGGTGAGGCCGGCGCGGCCGTCGACGGCGAACAGCACCAGGTCGACTCCCACCAGCGCCGCCTCGACGCTCTGGCGGATGGGCTTCTCCCAGCGGTCGCCCGACCACAGCCCGCCGGTGTCGAGGAGGCGGAAGGCGTAGCCGTCGTCGGCGACGACCTCGGCCTCCTTCACGTCGCGGGTGACGCCGGGCACGTCGGCCACGATCGCCTCGCGGCGGCCCACCAGGCGGTTGAAGAGGCTCGACTTGCCCACGTTCGGGCGGCCCACGATCGCGACGCTAGCCAAGGCGCGCTCCCTCCTTCACGCCGCGCCCGTTCGCCCAGTCGCGGGCGCTCATGGCGCGCTTGCCGGGCGGTTTCACGCGCTGCAGCTCGACGGCGCCGTCGCCGGCGGCCACCAGCAGCCCGCCGGCGGTGGTGGCCAGCACCGTTCCCGGCGCCGCCCGCTCGTCGCTCGCGGCCAGCTGTAGCGCCTCGACCTTCACGCGCTGGCCGTCGTGCTCGAAGCTGCTGCCGGGCCACAGCGCCACCCCGCGGTGGCGGTCGACGATGCGCTGCGCGGGGTCGCCCCAGCGCACCCAGCCGTCCTCGGGCTTCAGCGGCGGCGCCAGGGTGGCGGCGGCGTCGTCCTGCGGCGTGAGCGGCAGGGTGCCCTCGCCGAGCAGGCGCAGCGCCTCCAGCAGCGTCTCGGCGCCGAGCACCGAGAGCTCATCGAGCAGCGTGGCGGCGTCGTCGGTCTCGGCGATGGGGAGGCGGCGCTGCAGCCGCACGGGCCCGGTGTCGAGGCCGACGTCGGTCTGCATGATGCTCACGCCCGTCTCGCGCTCGCCCTCGATCAGCGCCCACTGCACCGGCGCCGCGCCTCGGTACCGCGGCAGCAGGCTCGCGTGGACGTTGAGGAAGCCGTGGCGCGGCACCTCCAGCAGCGAGCCCGGCAGGATGCGGCCGTAGGCCGCCGTGACCGCAACGTCGAGCTCCAGCTCGCGCAGGAGCGCCTCGAACCCTTCGTTGCCCTTCAGGCGGCTGGGCTGCTCGAGCCGCAGGCCCAGCTCGCGCGCGCGCTCGGCGGCGGCGGGGGCGCGCAGGCCCAGGCCGCGGCCGGCGGGCCTGTCGGGCTGCGTGACGACCAGCGCCACGTCGTGGTGCCGCACCAGCGCCTCCAGCACCGGCACCGCGAAGGCGGGCGAGCCGAAGAACGCGAGCTTGAGGGGCTCGAGCGACAAGCCGGCTACCTGACCGGAGCGCGGGCGCCCTGCCGGGCGTGGCGCTCCCGCTCCTGCTTGAGGAAGGCCTTGGCCTCGCGCTGCATCTCGGCGAGCTCCTGGCGGTGCTCCTCCAGGAACGCGCGGCGGCGCGGTTCGGGCAGGCGGTCGAAGTAGAGGATCCCCTCGAGGTGGTCGAACTCGTGCTGCAGGACGTGGGCGAAGTAGCCCTCGGCGCGCAGCGTGCGGGGCTGGCCGTCGAGGTCCTGGTACTCGAGCTCGACCACCAGGTCGCGCGGCACCTCCTCGGCGTAGAGGCCGGGGAGGCTGAGGCAGCCGTCGCGGCCGAACTGCTGGCCCTCGCGCTTCACCAGCCGCGGGTTGACGATCACGTGCTCGCGGCGCTCCTCCCAGCGGCGGCGGCGCTCGGCGGCCGCCACCTCGCCCTCCTCGGCGTCGGGGTCGTCGTCGGCGCCCGGCTGCACCTCCAGGGCCACGAACAGGCGCTTGGACACGCCGATCTGCGGGGCGGCGAGGCCCACGCCGTCGGCGGCGTACATCGTCTCGATCATGTCGGCGGCGAGGCGCTTCAGGTCAGCGTCGAACTCCGTGACCTCGCTGGCGCGGCGGCGAAGCACCGGGTCGCCGTAGTAGCGGATCGGGTGTATCAAGGTTCCTCCAGGCTGCTCGTCGCTCGTCACGGCTCCACCGGGGCGGTCACGTACTGCAGGACGGCGGAGGGGGTGGACACGGCTACGACCCCGTCGGGGAGCTCGAGCCGAACTGGAAGAGTATACCGTCCAGGCGCGACCTCGCCCGTCAGCGGCTCTACCGTCGCCGTCACCGACTCGAGCTCGGCGAGCGCCGCCGGTGGGCCGGCCAGCGTGGCGGTGGGGCGGGTGAGGGTGGCGCTGACGATGGCGGCGTCGGCGGGCGCCGCCAGCTCCACCAGCACGGCCGCGGTGTAGAGCACCTCGCGGCTCCCCACGGCCACCTGCACCGCCGGCGGGTCGAAGGCGATGCCGGCGACCGGCTGCTCGGCGCCGTCCAGGGCGATGACCGTGGCCCGGCCGCCGCTCGGGTCCACGAACGCCACCGCGCGCGCCACGCGGTCGAGCTGCTGCTGGCGGCCGGTCATGCGCACCTGCGGTGGGGTGGCGGCGGCGCGCACCACGGTGCCGTCGGGCGGCGCCCCCACGATGCCCACCTCCACGGGGATGGTGCGCTGCGCCACCGTCTCCAGGAAGCCGATCACGCTCGAGGGGGTGACGGAGAGCAGGCGCACCTCCTGCGGCGTCTGCACCACGATCTGGCGCTCGAAGTCGCCGGTGACGTCGGTGAGGTCGAGCAGCGCCAGCAGCTGGTCGGGGCGCAGGCGGTCGATGCGCGGCCCCGGCCCGGAGACGCTCACCTCGACCACGTCGGGCACGCCCACGGCCAGGTCCTCGGCCTCCACCCCTTCCACCTGCAGCGGGATCACGAAGCTGCGTTGGGTGATGGTCGTGGTGGTGGTGCCCACCAGCCACCAGAAGCCGAAGGCGGCCGCCAGCGCCACCAGCTTGCGCGGCCAGTTGCGCACCAGGCGCGCCAGCAGCTCGAGGAGGGCGCCGAACAGGCCGCTCACGCGTAGGCCTCACGCAGGGCGCGCAGCAGGTCGGCGGGGGCCACGTCGGGGGTGAGCTCGCCGTCCTTGGCGATGCTCACGGTGCCGCGCTCCTCGCTGACCACCAGCACCAGCGCGTCGGAGACCTCCGAGAGGCCGAGCGCGGCGCGGTGGCGGGTGCCGTGCTTGACCGACCAGCCCTCGTGGCGGTCGGAGAGCGGCAGGATGACGCCGGCGTTGGTGACCAGGTCCTCGCGCACGATGACGGCGCCGTCGTGGAGCGGGCCCTTGGAGGCGAAGATCGTCTGCAGCAGCGCCGACGTCACCGGGGCGCCGATCGGGGTGCCCTTGTCGGCGTACTCCTTGAGCGGCGTGCGGCGCTCGATGGCGATGAGCGCGCCGCGCCGGTGGGTGGCCAGCTCGCGCACCGCGGCCATGATCTCCTGCACCGGGTCGGCGCTGGAGCTGCGCGCCTTGCGGCCGCGGCCCACGCGCTCGAGCACGGCGCGCAGCTCGGGCTGGAACACCACCACGATGGCGAGGAAGCCGGCGGGGGCGATGGCGTCGAACAGCCACTTGGTGGCCTGCAGCTCGAACAGGCCCGCCAGGAACCAGAGCGCGGACAGCGCCAGGAGCCCGCGCAGCACGTTCCAGGCGCGCGTGCCGACCAGCAGCGCGTAGGCTTGGTACAGGAGCACGGCGATGATCAGGACGTCGATGGCGTCCTGCAACCCGAAGCTTTCTAACAAGGCCAAGCGTGCGCCTCCGGCGGGAGTCGGGGTTCTCTATCGAAAGCGCCGCGGCGCGCGGCCGGGCGCTGGGATTCGCGGGTACAGCCCCTGCCCGCGAGGATATCACGCGGCCTCGCGACGGCCTCGCGGCGCCCGTCGCGCGCGCGGCCGCGGCGCCCGTGCCGGACGGGGTAGAGTGTGCGCCTGGAGGGCAACATGCCACGAGGAACGCTGTCAGAACTGAAGGAACGGGTCCAGTCGCTCAGGGGGTATCTTTGACTTGGCTTCGAAGCGAGCCAAGCTGGAGCAGCTCCAACCCCAACTGAACGACCCCAACCTCTGGAACGACCCCGACAACGCCCGCCGCGTCACGCAGGAGGCCACGCAGCTCTCGCGCGTGATCAAGGCGTTCGACTTGGTCGCCGACGACCTGGAAGGCCTCGAGGAGCTGTTCGAGCTCGCCGACGCCGACGAGGAGGCGGAGCTCGAGCCCGAGCTCGAGCGTGTCGAGGCCGAGCTGGAGACGCTGTACCGCGAGACGCTCTTCAACGGCGACCACGACGGGCGCGCCGCCATCGTGACCATCAAGCCGGGCGCCGGCGGCACCGAGTCGTCCGACTGGGCGGGCATGCTGCTGCGCATGTACCGGCGCTACGCCGAGCGGCACGGCTACACCGTCGAGCTGCTCGACCTGGTGCCGAACGACGACGCGCCCAACGGCATCGAGTACGCGCAGATGATCGTGCGCGGCGAGCGCGCCTTCGGCATGCTGCGCCCCGAGGGCGGCGTGCACCGCCTGGTGCGCGTCAGCCCCTTCGACTCGCAGGGCCGGCGCCACACCTCGTTCGCCTCGGTCGAGGTCATGCCCGAGATCGACGACACCTTCGAGCTGCACATCGACCCCAACGACGTGCGCGTCGACGTCTACCGCTCGAGCGGCCCGGGCGGGCAGTCGGTGAACACCACCGACTCGGCCGTGCGCGTGGTCTACAAGCCGGGCACGCCCGAGGAGATCGTCGTGACCTGCCAGGACGGCAAGTCGCAGATCAAGAACCGCGAGAAGGCCATGACGGTGCTGCGCTCGCGCCTCTTCGAGCGCGAGGAGCAGCGGCGCCTCGAGGAGCAGATGAAGGCGCGCGGCGAGCAGAAGGCCATCGAGTGGGGCTCCCAGATCCGCAGCTACGTGCTCGACAAGCAGTACGTCAAGGACCACCGCACCGGCGCCATGCGCCACGACCCCGACGAGGTGCTCGACGGCGACATCGAGGACCTGATCTGGGCGGGGCTCGAGTGGGCGGCGAAGAGCCAGATGGCGGCCTGATGCGCGCGGCGGGGGCGGTGCCGTCGCGCCGCCCCGTCGCGCCCCGAGCGTGCCGCCCGGCGGCCGGCGCGGGGCGGCGCCTCCGGCGCTGATGCGCCTGCTGGTCATCGCCGACGCCGTCTCGCCGGTCGTCTACTCCAACAACTTCCCGGAGAACCTGGCGCCCTTCGACGCCGTGCTGTCGGCCGGTGACATCCCCGGCTACCTGCTCGAGTTCATCGCCACCAAGACGCGCGTGCCGCCCGTGTACGTGTTCGGCAACCACGCCTACGGCGTGGTGCGCGACCCGCAGACGCAGGAGGAGCGCCCGCCCGGCGGCAGCCTCGACGCCCACCTCAAGGTGGTGGAGGTGGCCGGCCTGCTGGTGGCGGGCGTCGAGGGGAGCCTGCGCTACCGCCCGGGGCCGCACCAGTACACCCAGGCGCAGTACCGCGCCATGACCCGCGGGCTCTACCCGCGGCTGCTGTGGAACCGCTGGCGCCGCGGGCGCGCCGTCGACGTGCTGCTGACCCACGCGCCGCCGGTGGGCCCCAACGCCGGCGACGACCGGGTGCACGGCGGGGTCGAGGCGTTCAACGAGTTCCACCGCCTGTGGCGCCCGCGCCTGCACGTGCACGGGCACGTGCACCTGAGCGGCGCCAACGCGCGCCGCGAGTACGTGACGCCCGAGGGCGTGCGCGTGGTGAACGCCTACGACTTCGCGCTGGTCGAGCTCTGAGGCTCGAGCGCGGCGCCGCCTGCCGCGACGTGCCGCGCCCGCGCCTGGGTTCCCCCGGCGCCACGCCGCGCCCGCGGGGTGGCGGATAATCGGTGGCATGAGCCAGCACCCCACGACCTCGACGCCCGAGCACGCCCTGGTGGCGGCGGCCACGCTGGGTGCCGCCGCCAGCGGGGCGCTGGTGGCGCGCCTCCCGGCCACGGCGCTGGCCGCCGCCGGCCCCGACGCCCCCGCCTTCCTGCACGGTCAGCTCGCCAACGACGTCACCGGCCTGCCGGTCGGCGGCGCCGCGCGCAGCCTGCACCTCAACCACCGTGGCCACGCCATCGCGGAGGCCAGCGTGCTGCGGCGCGGCGCCAGCGAGTTCCTGGTGGTGGTCGACGACGACCGCGGCGCCTGGGTGCTCGAGAGCCTCGAGAGCCACGTGATCTTCGACCAGGTGACCCTCGCAGCGCGCCCCGAGCTGGCGCTGCTCACGCTGCAGGGCGCCGGTGCCGCCGCCGCGCTGCCGACCGCCCCAGAGCCGGGCCGCATCGTGGCGCTGGAGCTCGCGGGCGCCGAGGTCCTCGCCTACCCGCGCCGCCGCTCGGCGCACGGCGGGTTCGACCTGCTGGTGGAGGCCGAGCGCGCCGACGCGGTGCTCGAGGCGCTCGCGGGCGCGGGCGCCCTGGCGGTGGCGCCGGCCGCCATCGCCGCGCTGCGGGTGCTGGGCCTGACGCCCACCGCGGCGGGGGAGGGGGGCGAGGGGGTGCTGCCGCAGGAGGCGGGCCTCGAGGACGCCCTCTCCTACCGCAAGGGGTGCTACCTGGGGCAGGAGATCATGGCGCGCATCGAGGCGCGCGGCAACCTGCGCCGCGGGCTGGCGCGCTTGGGCCTGAGCGCGGTGCCCGCGCCGGGCGAGCGCGACCTGCGCCACGAGGGACGCGTGGTGGGCAGGCTCGGCACCGTGGCGCAGGTGGCGGAAGAGGACGGCTCGACCGCGACGCTGGCGCTGGCGGTGGTGCGCAACGACCTGCCCGAAGGCGCCGAGCTCGAGGTGGGCGGGGCGAGCGCCCGGGCGCTGCCGGCCGACGCTGTCGCCCGGTACAACCGCGGGTGAGCCCGGAGCGCGCCGCGCCTGCCCCTATACTGACGACATGAAGCCCAAGGACGCTTGGCTAGCCGAAGAGTACGCGGCCGCCACCGCACGGTTCCCGGAGCGCGACGCGATGTTCGAGACGCTGTCGGGCATCCCGGTGGAGCCGCTCTACACCGAGGAGGACCTGGAGGGCTTCGACCCCGCCACCGACCTCGGCTACCCCGGCAGCTTCCCCTACACCCGCGGGGTGCAGACCACCATGTACCGCGGCAAGCTCTGGACCATGCGCATGTTCGCGGGGTTCGGCACCGCCGAGCAGACCAACGAGCGCTTCCACAAGCTGCTGCAGGCCGGCCAGACCGGCCTCTCCACCGCCTTCGACCTGCCGACGCTGATGGGCTACGACTCCGACCACCCCATGGCGCAGGGCGAGGTGGGCAAGTGCGGCGTGGCCGTGGCCAGCCTCGCCGACATGGAGGTGCTGTTCGACGGCATCGACCCCGAGCGCATCACCACCTCCATGACCATCAACAGCCCCGCCAACGCCATCTGGGCCATGTACCTGGCCATGGCCGAGCGCAAGGGCGCCGACCTCGCGAAGGTGGGGGGCACGCTCCAGAACGACATCCTCAAGGAGTTCATCGCGCAGAAGGAGTACATCTTCCCGCCCGAGCCGAGCGTCAAGCTGGTCATCGACACCTTCGAGTGGGGGCCGCAGGTGGCGCCCCGCTTCAACTTCATCTCGGTGTCGGGCTACCACATCCGCGAGGCCGGCTCCACGGCGGTGCAGGAGCTGGCGTTCACGCTCGCCGACGGCATCCACTACGTGCGCAAGGCCATCGAGCGCGGCCTCGACGTCGACGAGTTCGCGCCGCGCGTCTCCTTCTTCTTCAACGTCCACAACGACTTCTTCGAGGAGATCGCCAAGTTCCGCGCCGCGCGCCGCATCTGGGCGCGCCAGATGAAGGACGTGTTCGGCGCCAAGGACCCGCGCTCCTGGATGCTGCGCACCCACGCCCAGACGGCCGGCGTGAGCCTCACCGCGCAGCAGCCGCTCGTGAACATGGCGCGCGTGGCCATCCAGGCGCTGGCCGGCGTGCTGGGCGGCACCAACAGCCTCCACACCGACTCGTACGACGAGGCGCTGGCGCTCCCCACCGAGGAGGCCGCCACGCTGGCGCTGCGCACCCAGCAGGTGGTGGCCTACGAGAGCGGCGTCACCAACACCATCGACCCGCTGGCGGGCTCCTACTACCTCGAGCACCTGACCAACGAGATGGAGCGCCGGACGCTCGACTACTTCCGGCAGATCGACGACCTGGGCGGCGTGGAGGCGGGCATCGAGGCCGGCTTCTTCGCCCGCGAGATCGGCGACGCCAGCTGGCGCCAGCAGCGCGCCATCGACGAGAAGCGGCGGCTGGTGGTGGGGGTCAACGCCTTCGAGCAGGACCACCCCGAGGTACCCATCCAGCTCGTCGACCCCGAGGTGGTGCGGGTCCAGAAGGAGCGCCTCGAGCGCGTGCGGCGCGAACGCGACCCGCAGGCGGTGGAGCGCGCGCTGACCAGCCTGCGCGAGGCCGCCAAGCGGGGCAGCAACACCATGCCCGCCTTCATGGAGTGCGCGCACGCTTTCTGCACGCTCGGCGAGCAGATGGACGTGCTGCGTGAGGTGTACGGCGTGTACCAGGAGCCGGTGCTGATCTAGCACCGGCGCCACCGAGCCCGCCCGGACCCCGGGCCCGCCCGCAGGCGCCGGGCGTGCCTGGAGCGCCGGGCGGACCGGCGCCTGCGGGCCAGCGCAGCGCGCCGCCGATCAGGAGCGACATGGACAGACCGATACGCGTTCTCATCGCCAAGCCGGGCCTCGACGGTCACGACCGTGGGGCGAAGGTCATCGCGCGCGCCCTGCGCGACGCCGGCATGGAGGTCATCTACACGGGCCTGCGCCAGACCTCCGAGATGATCGTCAACGCCGCCATCCAGGAGGACGTCGACGCCGTGGGCCTCTCGGTGCTCTCCGGCGCCCACATGCACTACTTCCGCGAGGTCAGCGCCGCGCTGAAGGAGCGCGGGGCCGCCGACATCCTGCTGTTCGGCGGCGGCATCGTCCCCGACCAGGACCTCGAGGAGCTCGCGCGCCTCGGGGTCGGACGCATCTTCACGCCCGGCACCAGCACCCTGGACGTGGTGCGCTACGTCGAAGATGAGATAGGGGAACGGCGTGCTGGAGGCGCGTGAGCGCCACGGCTGTCACGAACCTCATGACTTTCTCAAGTTCCACCTGGTAGGGTAGCGTGCGAATCTTCCTGTCTAGGGGGACGGTTACCTTGCGAAAACCCAAGCACGCTGCACGTCTGCTCATGTTCGCAGCGTTGTCACTAGCCCCCGTAGCGGGAGCGGAAGCCTACGCGCTCAGGACCGTGCGCGCCGGCGACTCCATCGGCGCCATCGCCGAGCGCTACGGCGTCACCGTCGAAGCCATCCTGAACGCGAACGAGCTGGCCACCACGGTCATCCGGCCCGGCGACGTACTGAAGGTGCCGTACGTCGAGGCGGTCGGTGGCCCGGCCGAGCTCGGCGCCAAGATCCCGCCGGGCTTCGTCTGGTACACGATGCGGCAAGGGGAGACCCTCAGCGCCGTGGCCAGCCGCTTCGGCATCAGCATCACCGCCCTCGTGGGCGCCAACCCCGACATCTCGTCGCTCGACCGCCTGCCCACCGGCTTCGAGCTCCTGATCCCGCCCAGCGCCGGGCTGGTGGTCAGGCTCGCCGGCGAGAGCGACGTGCTGGCGTTGCTCGAGGAGCACGACATCTCGCCCGCCGAGTTCGCGCGCGCCAACGGGCTGCGCTCGCCCTTCGACATCACCCCCGACATGCTGGTGTTCCTGCCCGGCGTGCAGCCCACCGAGGCGCTCGCCCGCCTGCAGAAGGTGCGCGAGGCGGAGAACCGCTTCGTGTGGCCGCTGCACGGGCGCCTGACCTCGTACTACGGCCCGCGCAACCTGGGCATGGGCACCTCGAGCTTCCACCGCGGCATCGACATCGCCGCGCCCACCGGCACCCCCGTGGTGGCCGCCCGCTCGGGCACCGTCACCTACGCCGGCTGGTCGACGCAGGGCTACGGCAACCTGGTGCGCATCCGCCACGCCGACGACTCCGAGACGTGGTACGCCCACTTCAGCAGCGTCTCGGTGTCGGTCGGGCAGTACGTGAGCCAGGGCAGCGTGGTCGGGCGTGTCGGCTCGACCGGTCTGTCAACCGGCCCGCACCTGCACTTCGAGCTCCACGAGCGCGGTCGCGCCATCGACCCGCTGCACGTGCTGCGCTGACCGCCGTCCGGCGCGCGTGACACAGAGAAGACCGGGCGCCCATCGTGGGCGCCCGGTCGAGCTTGCGGTAGGGGAGCGCGCCTAGCCGCGCGTCACTCCTTGTACCAGAGGATGCGGCCGCAGCTGGGGCAGCGCGTGATGCCCTGGCCCTTCCGCGCCTTCTGCACCACGTGGAGCGGCAGGCGCACGTTGCAGCCCGAGCAGGTGGCGTTGGCGACCACCTCGGCCAGGCCCACGCCGCGCCGCGAGCGCCGCACCAGGTCGTACTGCTTCAGCAGCGGCGCGTCGATGCTGGCGGCCAGCTCGTCGCGGGCGCGCTTCACCTCGGCGACCTTGCGGTCGACGGCCGCTACGCGCTCCTCCTCCGCCTGCTTCAGAGCCTCGAGCTGGGGCAGCAGCTCGGCGAGCTCCTGCTCCAGGGCCTGGACCTCCTGGTCGAGGCGGTCGAAGCTCTCCATCAGCGGCAGGGTGTCCTCCTCGAGCTCCTGCACGCGCGTGCCGAACTGCAGCTCCTGGTTCTGGTACTGCGACGCCTCCTTGGCGCTCGAGGCGCGCACGGCGGCGGCCGCGGCGTTGCGGCGCCGCTCCTCCATCGACTTCAGCTCGAGCTCGTTGGCGTTCACGGCGCGGCGCAGCTCGTCGCGCTCCTGCGACCGCAGCTCGATGGTCTGCTCCAGCCCGCGACGCTTCTCCTCGGCCTCCAGCAGCTCCTGGGGCACCTGGCCACGCTCTTGCTCCAGCCCGTCGAGTTCCAGGTCCAAGGTCTGCACCTCGGCCAGTCGGTTCAGCATCTTGCCTCCAACATCGAAGGACCCTCGCTCCCATGCGGGTGGGCGAGGGTCCGGAGTGCGCCTAGGTGGGGCTTCCTGATCACGGCCGCCAGTCTAGCACGCGCCGGCGCGGGGTAGAATGCGCCACCATGATCGAGGAATCGCCCGAATCGTTCATCGCCCGGTGGCGAGAACACGCCGCGGACGTCGAGCTGTTCCCCCGCACCGAGGGGAGCCCGCTGCTCGAGGCCCGCGCGGGCGGCGCCCTGGTGCAGCTCTTCGAGCGCACCGGCCCCTACCTGGGGCGGCCGGGGCCCGCCAAGGTGATCATCCACGCCGTCACCGACGCCGTGGAACGCCTCGAGGGCGAGGCCGAGCCCGGCATCGAGGTCACGGGCCTGAGCCGCTTCCAGGCCTGCGGCCGGGTGGTGGCCGCCGAGGGGCGCGTGGCGGTGGTGGACGCCGGCGTGCCGGTGGTGGTGGGCGTCCTGGGGCACGTGGGCTCCCCGCCGAGGCTCGGCGACACCGTGCGCTTCACCAGCCGCCCGCCGGCCCACGGCTTCGTGGTCGTCGCCGACACGCCGAGCGTGCTGCGGCGCCGCGAGGAGCACCACGACGACGCCATCTGACGCGGCGCGGCGCTGACGGCGCCGGCGGGCCAGCGCCCGGGCGCAGCGGCCCCGCGGCGCGGTCACGTTCGCCGCGGCGCCCGGGCGGCCGAGGGCCTCTGCTAGACTGCCGAGTCATGCCGCGCGTCGTACTGAGCCGCAAGGAGCCGCAACCCGAGAAGATCACGCCCGCCGCCGTGCGGGCGGTGGCGCCGGGCTCGCCCGCCGAAGGGGCCGGCGTGGCGGCAGGCTGGGAGCTGCTGACCGTCAACGGCAAGCCGATCCCCGACATCCTCGCCTACCGCCGCGAGCTGGAGGGCGGCCGGGCCAGCCTGCGCCTGCGGCAGCCCGACACGGGCGCGGAGGCCGAGTTCGAGGTCGCCTGGGAGGAGCCGGGGCTCGAGTTCGAAGAGGTGATCTTCGACGGCATCCGCCTCTGCGCCAACCACTGCGACTTCTGCTACATCCACCAGATGCCCAAGGGCATGCGCAAGTCGCTCTACATCATGGACGACGACTACCGCACGAGCTTCCTCTACGGCTCGTTCGTCACGCTCACCAACCTGCGCGAGCAGGACGTCCAGCGCATCCTCGACGAGCACCTGAGCCCGCTCTACGTGTCGGTGCACACCGCCGACGAGGAGAAGCGCGCCGAGCTGATGAAGTGGTGGCCCAACAAGGTGCCCGACGAGGGCGTCACCAGGATCCGCGACATGATCGAGCGCCTGGCGCCCATCGACCTCTACACCCAGATGGTGCTGGTGCCGGGGCGCAACGACGGCGACGACCTCAGCGCAACCCTCGAGTACCTGGCCTCGCGCCCCAACGTGCGCGCCGTAGCGGCGGTGCCGGTGGGCCTCACGGGCCACCGCGGCCACCTCACGCAGCTCGAGCCGTACACCCGCGAGCAGGCCGAGGACGTGCTGCGGCGCGTCGAGCGCTTCCAGGGGCGCATGCTCGAGGAGCGTGGCACGCGCTTCGTGTTCGCCTCCGACGAGTTCTACCTGCTGGCGGGCCGGCCGCTGCCCGCGGCCGAGGCGTACGAGGGCTTCTCGATGCTCGAGAACGGCGTGGGCATGGTGCGCGACTTCCTGAGCGCCGAGCCGCCCGAGCTGCCCGCCGCCCTCGAGCGCCCGCGCCGGGTGCTGGTGGCCACCGGGCGCCTGTTCGCCCCCACGCTGCGGGAGGCGTTGGCGCCGCTGGCCGACGTGTCCGGCCTGGAGCTCGAGGTGCGCGCGCTCAGGAACCGCACCTTCGGCGAGGTCACCACCGTGGCCGGCCTGCTCGCCGGGCGCGACGTGCTGGCCGGTGTGCAGCGCGGCGAGGCCGACCTGCTGCTGCTGTCGCCGAACATGTTCAAGTACGGCACCGAGACGATGCTCGACGACCGCACCCGCTCCGACCTCGAGGAGGAGCTCGGCATGCGCGTGGCGGTCGGCGGCACCGACCTGGGCGAGCTGATGACCACCATCCTCACCGGCCGCGTGCACGAGCACCTGCCGAGCTTCGGCTTCTCGACCCACGCCATCAAGGAGTCGGCGAAGCAGCACTGAGGGTTAGCATGGCGCCCGTGACACGCCGAGGCCGGCTCTCCACCTTCCTGTCGTTCGTCAAGTTCGAGCACACCCTGTTCGCGCTGCCGTTCGCCTACGGCGGCATGCTGCTGGCGGCCGGCGGCTGGCCGGGCTGGCGCACCTTCCTGCTCGTGACCCTGGCGATGGTGGGCGCGCGCACCGCCGCCATGGCCGCCAACCGCGTGATCGACGCGCGCATCGACGCCCTCAACCCGCGCACGGCGGGCCGCGAGATCCCCAGCGGCAAGCTCACCGAGCGCGACGGCTGGCTGATCACTCTGGCGGGCGTGGCGCTGCTGGTGGTCGCCGGCGCGCTCCTCAACCGCCTCACGCTGCTGCTGCTGCCGGTGGCGCTCGCGTTCCTGATCGCCTACCCCTACCTGAAGCGCTTCACGTGGGCGTGCCACCTGTGGCTCGGCGTGACCATCGGCGCGGCGGCGGCGGGCGGCTACATCGCCGTCACCGGGGCGTTCGCGGCGCCGGCCTGGGCGCTGTGGCTCGGCGTCGGCGCCTGGGTGGCGGGCTTCGACGTGGTGTACGGCGTGCTCGACCTGGAGTTCGACCGCGCCCACGGCGTGCACAGCGTGCCGGCGCGCTTCGGGGTGCCCAGGGCGCTGGTGATCGCCGCGGCGCTGCACCTGTTGGCGTTCCTGGCGCTGGTGGCCGTGCCGTTCGTGGCGCCGCTCGGCTGGCCGTACTGGCTGGCGCTGGCCGCCACCGGGGCCGTGCTCGCCTGGCAGCACCTGGCGCTGAGGCGCCGCACGGTCGGCGACGTGCTGGCGGCGTTCAACGCCAACCTGGTGATCGGCTCGCTGATGCTGGCCGGCATCGTGCTGGGGCTGGCCGCGCCCGCCTGAGGCGGAGCGCCGCGCCGGCCGTGGCCCGGCGGCTTGACTCGGGGCGCCGCCTTACGTACACTCACTAGCGCGTGGAGCCGTAGTGTAGCGGTTAGCATATCTGCCTGTCACGCAGAAGGTCGCGGGTTCAAATCCCGTCGGCTCCGCCACAGAAAGGGGGCCGGTCCTCGAGGGCCGGCCCCTTCCTCGTCTTCGGACCACCCTCACCACGCCTTCACCCCGCGCGTAGGTATCAGGCCTCGGCCCGATTCCCTGCTACCGTGATGGTGTGAGCGAGCTTCCTCTCTTCCCACTGGACGTCGTGGTCTTCCCGGGCATGACGATCCCGCTGCACGTACACGAGGAGCGCTACAAGCGGCTCGTGCGCGAGGTGCTGGCGCAGGAGCAGGAACCGAAGCGCTTCTTGATCGTCTACGAACCGTCGCATGCCCCGATCCGCGACACCGCCGTGCGCGTCGCGCGCTACGGCACGGTCGTGCACGTCCTCTCCGCCGAGGAGAACCCGGACGGCACCTACGACCTCCTGGTCCACGGCCAGGAGCGCTACGAGATCGACGTCACCCGCGTGGTCGACGTCCCCGAACCGAGCGGCGCCACGCGCCCGCTCGCCTACGCCGAGGAGCAGCCCGCCCCGCTCGGCCGCGACGACCCCAACGCCGAGGCCATCGCCGCCTGGGACGCCCTCGACACCTTCCGCGCCTACGCCGACCGCCGCTTCCACGGCGACGCCAGCGCCGAGATCGACAAGCACCTGCCGGAGGACCCCTTCTACCAGGCGTCGTTCATCGCCGCCAACATCCTGGTGCCCTCCGAGGCCAAGCAGTCGCTGCTCGAGGCCGGCTCCTTGCGCGAGCGCTTCGACCTGGCGCGCGCTCTGATGCTCGAGCGCCTCGAGCGCCGCGCCCGCCCGCGCCGGGGGCGGGCGTGAGCGAGCCCGACCCGACCACCAGCCAGCTGACCCAGGACGAGGCGGCCGTTCGCGACCGCCTCCTCTTCCGCTGGGCCGACCTGCCCCTCGTCACCAGCGAGGTGCCCGGCACGGGCGGCACCGTGCGCAGCGCGCCCGAGGACTTCCGCGTCACCGAGCTGCCCGCCTACCTCCCCGAGGGCAGCGGCTCGCACCGCTACCTGCTGGTCGAGAAGCGCGGCTACACCACGCGCGAGCTCGTGCAGGCGCTGATGCGCGGCGGGGTGGAGGAGAAGGCCATCGGCGTGGCCGGCCTCAAGGACAAGGCGGCCGTGACCGTGCAGTGGCTCAGCGTGCCGAAGCGCTACCCCGAGGCGGTCGCCGAGCTGCTGGCGCTGCCGGGCGTGCGCGTGCTGGAGGAGAGCTACCACCGCAACAAGCTGGGCATCGGCCACCTGCGCGGCAACCGCTTCGAGATCACCGTGCGCGACGTAGCGCCCGGCGCCCTCGAGCACGCGCGCGCCACGCTGGCGGCGCTGCGGGCGCGCGGCGCGCCCAACTGGTTCGGCCCCCAGCGCTTCGGGCGCTTCGGCGGCAACGCCTACGACGGCCTGCGCGTGCTGCGCAAGGAGAAGGTGCCGGGGGGCCACCGCCTGCAACGCTTCTTCCTCTCCGCGCTGCAGTCGCAGCTGTTCAACACGCTGCTCGCGCGGCGCATCGACCGCGGCTGGTACGAGCGCGTGGTGCAGGGCGACTGGGCGCGCAAGCACGACACCGGCGGCACCTTCCTCGTCACCGACGCGGAGGCCGAGAGCGAGCGCGCGCGGCGCCTGGAGATCAGCGCCACCCTGCCGCTGTTCGGGCGCAAGGTGAAGCTCTCGCCCGACGACGCGGGCGCGCTCGAGCAGGCGGTGCTCGACGAGTACGAGCTGCGCTGGGCCCAGTTCGCCGCGCGCCACGGCGACCGCCGCTCCAGCCGCGTGCTGCTGGAGGCCAGCGAGGTGCGGGAGGACGAGCCCGGCGCCCTCACGCTGGCGTTCACGCTGCCGAAGGGCTCCTACGCCACGGCCGTGCTGCGCGAGGTCACCAAGACCGAGGTCGACGCGCCGTTCGAGCGCGCCGAGCAGGGGAGCGAGGACGAGGGAGCGCTCGCGCCGGGCGCCTAGCCCACGCGCCGTCGCCAGACGAGCTCGAGCATGAACAGCGCCAAGCCCGCCGCCGCCAGGTAGGGCCACAGCTGCAGGCGCGCGGTGGTGAGGCTGGCCGCGTACGGCTCCTCGGGGCGTACCACCCGGCCCCCGGTGCGCTCCGCCACGTCGGCCAGCAGCGCCGCGCCGTCGAGGTCGGCGTACTCCGGGTCGGGGCCGCTGACGCGCGCCCGCGCCACCACCTCGCCCTCCGACGCCAGCACCACCTCGCCGCCCCCCGCGGCGCTCCAGGGCAGGCGCGCCCGGTAGCGCCCCGGAGCCACCTGCTCCAGCGGCGCGCTGCGGCCCGCGTGGCGCGCCTCCACGCGGGCGTTGTTGACGTAGTCGCCGTTCTCGACCGCGTCGAGCGTCACCACCAGCTCGGCGCCCTCGCGCACGGCGGTGGCGCTCCAGCCGGCCGGCCGCGCCTGCAGCCAGCGCGTGAGCGTGGCGAGCGCGCCGGGCAGCTCCGGCCAGGCGCCGAACGCTCCCGCCCAGGCGTTGAGGTCGGTGGTGAGGGCGGCCGTGCGCCCCAGGCCGGCGCGCCGCGTGGCGAGCAGCGGTTCGCCGCCGCGCCCGCCCAGCAGCTCCTGGGCGTCGGCCTTGAGGCTGGTGGCCACGTAGGCGTCGACGGGCGGCAGCGCCTCGGGGAAGGCGAACAGCGGGTTCGGGCGCGCCTGCGGCACCGTCGGCTCGTCGACCAGCAGGGCGCGCGTGGCGGTGAGCGCCTCGTTGGTGAAGATGCGCGGCAGGGTGGACGCGTCGAGCGCGGCGTAGTAGCGGCCGCCGCCGGCGGTGGCGATCTCCTCGAGGCGCACGAAGTCGGCGGCCTCGCCGATGGCGATGGTGGAGGTGGTGACGCCGCGCGCCAGGGCGTCGCGCGCCATGCCCGCCAGGTCGCTGGGGGTGGCGGCCTGCCCGCCGAAGGGCGCGGAGCCGTCGTAGAGCTGGCCGTCGGAGAGGACGATGACGTGCTTGACCGCCGCCTCGGTGGCGTCGAGCGCCTCGAGCGCCTGGCGGTAGGCGGGCTCCAGCACGGTGCCGCCGCTGGTGCCCAGCGACAGGATCCCCTGGGCCATCTCGCGCTTGCCGCGCTCGCTGGCCGGTCGCAGCTCGAACACCCAGCGCGTGCCGGCGCCGTCGCTGAAGGCGATGAGGCCCAGCAGGTCGTCCTGGTAGGCCAGCTCGACCACCTGCAGCGCCCCCTCCTTCGCCAGCTCGATCTTCGCGGGGCGCCCGCTGGCCATCGACTGCGAGCGGTCGACCACCATCACCATGGCCACCAGCGGCAGCGCCACCTCGGTGCGCAGGTCGGTGGTCACCGGCAGCACCTCCTCGACGGCGGTGCGGTACCAGGCGCCGAAGCCGAACGACTCCGGGCCGCCGGTCATCAGCAGCCCGCCACCGCCCTGCACGTAGGCGCGCAGCAGCTCGAGCTGGCCGCCCGTGAACTGGCTCGAGGAGCCGCGCACCACCACGGCGCCGTAGCTCAGCGGAGCGGTCACGTCGGCGGGCGTGCCCTCGACCACGTCGATCCCCTGGACGCGCAGCAGCTCAGAGAAGGCCGGGTCGTCGATCACCAGCACCGGCGGCCGCGCGCGCACCGCCACCTCGCCGGCGGCCTGGTCGTTGCCGGTGGGCTGCGCGAACGGCACCTCGAGGCTGGCACGCACCGCGACGGCGCCGCTGTCGCCGACCTGGAAGGTGAACGGCACGGCCGTCTCGCCCTGCCTCAGGTCGAGCTCGCGCGGGGGCAGGGTGGCGCCCGCGACCTCGAGGTGCAGCCTGCCAGGGGTGTCGCGGTCGGCGCGCACCACCGCCACCCCCTCGACCGTCTGGCCGGGCGCCGCCTGCGCCGGCAGGATCAGCTCCTGCACGCGCACGTCGGTGGTGCCCGGCACCGGCAGCACGTCGACCGGCACCCCGGGCAGGCTGGTGAGCAGGCGCTCGGGGGGCGTGACGCCGTCGGACACCAGCAGGATGCGGCCAGCGCCGTTCGCCACCGCCACCTGCAGGGCGCGCGCCAGGTCGGTGGCGGCGGTGTCGAGCGCCGCCGGCGGCGCGCTCGGCACCTCGCCGCTGCGCACCGCGTCGCTGGCCGCCAGCACCACCTCGGAGCCGGCGCGCAGCGCGCCCAGGTCGAGCGCGCGCGCCTGGTCGAGGGCGCGGACGCCGACCGAGTCGGAGACGTCCACCACCACCGCCAGGTGGCCCCCAGGGACGCTCAGCCACGGCTGCGCCAGCGCGCCGGCGAACGCCACCAGCGCCGCGGCGCGCAACCACCAGGTGCTACGGCGCCGGCGCCACACGAGCGCCACCGCCGCCACCAGCAGCAGCGCCCAGGGGAGGCCGAAGCTGAGCCCGCCGAGGCTCGCCGGGCCGATGTCGGTAGCCGCTAGCACTGCCCCGATGCTAGCAGGGCGCCGCGCCGCACGTGGGCGCGGCTGGGGTGCCGCGAACGGCGCGCCAGGACGGGGAGATGCGCCCGTCCGGCGGGCGCGCGCCCCGCGCGGCGCCCTGCTATCATGGCGAGGATGGCCGCCGTGTCCCCTTACGTGCTGATCGCCATGACCACCGACGAGCGTGGTCAGGGGATGCGGGCGGTGATCGACGAGCTCGGCCTGCGCAGCGAGGTCTTCAGCGACGCCGAGCAGCTCCTCTACCACACCCGTGGCAGCGTGCCCGACGCGCTCGTGCTCGAGCACGGCCTGGCGCAGCGCGTGGCGCAGCTCGACCTGGTGGCGCTGCTGCGGCGGCGCAAGGGCCTCGAGGACGTGCCGTTCGTCTACCTGGGCCCCGACAACGCCGAGCTGCAGGCGCAGGTGGTGGCGTCGGGCGCCGACGTCTTCCTCACCCTGCCCACCCGCCCCGCGGTGCTGAAGGCGTACCTCGAGCGGCTGCTGAGCCGCCGGCGGGCCGAGGGCGCCATGCGCCGGGCGCTGGAGGAGGCGCGCAACTTCGAGCAGGCGTTCCGCGAGAGCGAGCGCATGAAGGACGACCTCATCCACATGCTCGTCCACGACCTCAAGAGCCCCATCTCGAGCGTGATGGGCCTGCTCGACCACAGCCTCGAGATGCTCGCCAGCCAGGGCGACAGCAACGTCGGCGAGCTGCTGAGCCTGGCGCGCACCGAGTCGCAGCACCTGCTGAACCTGGCGGCCAACATCCTCGACGTCCGGCGCATGAAGGAGGGCCACATGCCCTACGAACCGGCGGTCATCGAGAGCCTCACCGACCTCGCCAAGGAGGCGCTGGCCGACGTCAGCGGCGGCCCCCGCGACCGCAACTTCGGCTTCCTGGTGCGCCCCGAGGCCGAGCGCGTGGTCGGCGACCCGAAGCTGCTCCGGCGCGTGCTGGCGAACCTGCTGGCCAACGCCATCAAGCACACCCGGCGCGGCGGCTACATCGACTTCCGCGCCTGGAAGCAGGACGACGGCTTCGTGCTGAGCGTCCGCGACGACGGCGAGGGCATCCCCGAGGGCGACCAGAAGCGCATCTTCAACGCCTTCGAGCAGTCGCGCCACACCATCCACGACCGCTACGACACCGGCATGGGACTGACCTTCTGCAAGCTGGCCGTCGAGAAGCACGGCGGCCGCATCTGGGTCGAGTCCAAGGTGGGCCGCGGCAGCACCTTCTACTTCACGCTCCCCGACCGCGTCGGCGTCGACGCGCTGGGCCCGGAGGTCGGTGCCGCGAGCCTCTGACGCCGCTCGCGAGGCGCCCGGCTGGTCGCTGGAGGAGCAGCTCTGGAGCCAAGCGGTGACCCTCGTGGCGGGCGTCGACGAGGCCGGGCGCGGCGCCCTCGCCGGGCCGGTGGTGGCCGCCGCCGTGATCCTCGAGCCGGACCGCGATTACCCGTACCGCGACTCCAAGCGCTTGGGCCCCGCCGAGCGCGCCGCGCTGGCCGCGCGCCTGCGCGAGGAGGCGGTGGCGTACGCGGTGGGGGTGGCCAGCGCGCTGGAGGTCGACACGCACAACGTGCTGGGCGCCACCAAGCTGGCGGCGCGGCGCGCGGTGGCGGCGCTGGCGCCGGCCGCCCAGGGGCTGGTGACCGACTACCTGCGGCTCGACACCGGGCTGCCCGAGCTCGCCGTGGCGCGTGGCGACGCGCGCAGCTACCAGGTGGCGGCCGCCAGCGTGCTGGCCAAGACCACGCGCGACGCGCTGATGGCCGAGCTCGACGCGCGCCACCCCGGCTACGGCTTCGCGCGCCACAAGGGGTACGGCGCGCCCGAGCACCTGCGCGCTCTCGAGCGCCTGGGCGCCTGCCCCGAGCACCGCACCAGCTTCGCGCCCGTGGCGCAGCGGGCGCTGTTCGGCGCGCTGCCCTGACGCGCCTCCGCCGCCCGGAGGCGGCCTCGCGGCCCCGGGTCACGTAGAATGCCCTCGAACCCGCGAGCCGTAGCGCGTTCGCCGGCCCCTCCGGGCGCGGCTGCAGCCGCTGGCGCCGCGGGCGAACAGGAGTCATCTCATGCCCGAGTGCATCGGAGTGAAGTTCGACAACGGCCCCAAGATCCACTACCTCGAGGCGCCGCCCACGCCGCCCGCCATCGGCACCACCTGCGTGGTGGTCACGCGCCGCGGCCTGGAGCTCGGCAAGGTGCGTACCGGCGTCAAGGAGGTCGAGAAGGCCCACGGCCACGTGGTGCGCAGCGCCGCCGAGGACGACCTGCAGGCGTACGAGGAGCTGAAGCGCAAGGCCGAGGACCTCAAGTGGCTGCTGCGCGCCCGCGCGCGGCAGGTGGAGGCCGACGTCAAGATCGTCGCCCTCGAGTTCACCATCGACGAGAGCCTGCTGGTCGTCTCCTACTCGAGCGAGAAGCAGGTGCCGCTGCGCGTCCTGGCCGCCGAGCTGGTGAAGCACACGAGCGCCCGCATCGAGTTCGCCAACGTGGGCCCGCGCGACCAGGCGCGCATCCTCGGCACGCTGGGGGTGTGCGGCGACGGCTCCTGCAGCTCGACCTGGCTGCAGAGCTTCAACGCCGTCAGCATCCGCATGGCGCGCGACCAGCAGCTGCCGCTCAACCCCGAGAAGATCTCGGGGCCGTGCGGGCGGCTGATGTGCTGCCTGCAGTACGAGCACGACATGTACCGCGAGCTGCTCAAGGGCATGCCGCGCAAGGGCGCCAAGGCCTGCCACGACGGCAGCGGCACCTGCGGGCGCGTCGTCAAGCTCAACCCGCTGAAGGGCACGGTGGAGCTGAAGACCGACGAGGGCGCCATCGAGGAGTTCCCCGCCGACGAGGTGTCGCGCCCGCGCGACGACGCGGGGCGCCCACGCGACGACGCCCCCCGCTCGCGCGGGGCGAACTAGGCGCCCAGCACCGCCCGCAGCTCGAGCGCCAGCACGGTGCAGGCGAGCGTGGCCTGGGCGTAGCTGGCGAGCGCCTCGTCGCAGCGGTCCACGGCGGCCACCGCGGTCGCGTAGCGCTGCGGCGGCTCGCGCCTGAGCAGCTCGCGCAGCCAGACGAGCGGCCCGGGCTCGGTGCCCGTCTCGAGCGCCTCCTGGGTGGCCTTGGCGAACGCCTCGGCGGCCGTCACGGCCCCCGCCAGGTCGCCGTCCAGCGCCTGAAGCAGCGCCTCGGCCGCGCGCCGCGCGCCGTCGCCAGAGCCCTCCGCGGCGCGCAGCAGCGCCCCGGGCTGGCCCAGGCGCACGGCCGGGTGGTCGGTGGCGCCCGGCGCCAGGCGCTCGAGCTCGGCGGCGTCCACCGGCCGGAAGCGCACCGTGGCGGCGCGCGACGCCACGGTGGGCAGCACCGCCTCGGGGCCCGGCGCGATCAGCACGATCAGCGCCCAGGCGGGCGGCTCCTCGAGCAGCTTGAGGAAGGCGTTCGCCGCCGCCACGTTGAGGCTCTCGGCGTGGTCGATGACGCCGACGCGCGTGGTGAAGCGCGGGCGCGTCAGCAGCCAGGGGCCCAGCGGCTCGGGGTCGCCGCCCTCGCGCGGCACCAGCTGGTCGATGCGCAGCTCGAGGCTGCGCTTGGCGCGGCCGGTGCTGGTGGTGGCGCGCGGCGCGACCTCCTTGAGGTCGGGGTGGGTGCCGGCCGCCAGCAGGCTGCAGCTGGGGCAGACGCCGCAGGGCCGCGCCTCGGCGGGGCCGCTGCAGTTCACGTAGGCCGCGAACCAGCGCGCCGCGGGGCGCCGCCCCACGCTCTCGGGGCCGGCGAACAGCAGGGTGCGCGGGCCCGCCCCGTCGCGCCACAGGTCGCGCAGCTCGGCCAGCTGCGCGGCGTGCCCCAGCGGCTCGAGCGCCTGGCCCACCACGCCTAGCGGCCCGCCTCGAGGCGCGTGGCCAGGACCTCCGGGTAGCCGGCGGCGCGCACGTCGGCCTGCACGGCCGCCACGTCGAACGCCACGCGGTGGTGCTCGATGCGGCGCTTCTCGCTGTCGAAGAGGAAGTAGCTCGCCAGCGGCACCTGGTCGCGCGGCTGCCCCACCGAGCCGGGGTTGGCGATCACGCGCGCCAGCGGCGGCAGGCGGTAGCTGTACGACTCGTGGCGGAAGGCGAGGGTGCGCCACAGGTCGTAGCCGCCGTGGTGGACGGTGGCGAAGAGCTTGGGGGCGTGCGTGTGGCCCACCAGCAGCAGCGGCTGCTGCATGAGCGCCACGTTGTCCTGGGCGGCGCTGACGGTGGCGAGGTAGTCCCAGGGGCGCGTGAGGGCGCCGTGCGCCGCCTCCCAGCCGTCGCCGACGACGTGCTCCTCGAGGCTCAGCAGGAACTTCAGGCTGTCGGAGGAGAGGGTGGTGAGCTGGCGGTCGAGGACCTCCATCACCACGCCCGCCGCCCAGTACTCGCCGCGCTCGCCGTAGGCGAGCTCGAGCAGAGCGCTGTCGTGGTTGCCCAGGATGCGCACGCTGGGGTCGAGCTCGATGAGGCGCTGCACGACCTCCTCGGCGTGGGGGTAGTAGCCGACGGCGTCGCCGAGGAACATCACGTCGTCGAAACCGCGCGCGCGGGCGTGGCGCACCACGGCGTCGAGGGCAGGCAGGTTGGCGTGCACGTCGCTCAGCACCAGGTAGCGCATCGGCATGAGGATACCAGGACCGGGCGCGGCCCCGAAGGCGCCGGGGCCGCGCCCGGCCCACGGTCGGCGAACGGCTATACTCTGTCCGATGCGGCCCCCGTCGTACCCCGCCTCGTGCCTCCGCTGTGCCGTCGCTCTGCTGGTGCTCGCGCTCGCCTGCACCGGCGTGGCGCAGATCAGCGTCCCGACGTTCGGTACGCGTGGCGAGGTGCAGGCGCAGGTCGTCGAGGAGTTCATGGCCGAGTTCCGCGCCGCCGTGGCGGCCGCCACCGGCCTCGAGGTGCGCTCGGGCGAGCTGATCACCCCCGGCATCGCCGGGAGCCTGGAGCCGGAGTTCGCGGTCCTGATCGCCGAGCTCGACGGCGCCCGCTTCGCCATCAGCGGCGAGATCGCGGGCCTGGTCGACCCGGGCGGCGAGCCGTACGCCGTCAACCTCATCGTCGTCGACGCCGAGCGCGCGCGCAGCACCGACCTCACCACCCGCATGCTCGACCCGCTGGCGGTCGCGCCCGCGGCCGCCGAGCTGGCGGCGGCGGTGGCGGCGTTCACCAGCGCCGCCGTCGAGCTGCCGCGCGGCGACGCCGGCATCTTCGTGTCGAGCGAGCCAGGCGAGGCCCAGGTGTTCCTCGACGGCGTCTCGATCGGCCGCACCTCCAAGCTCGACGTGGCCATGCTGGCCCCGGGCCGCTACCAGCTGGAGCTGCGCAAGGACGGCTTCCTGCCCGAGACGCGCACCGTGGAGCTGCGCGCCGGCGACACCTCGTTCGTGCACGTGGTGCTGACGGCCATCTCGGGCGGCAGCATCCAGGTGGCCGCCGAGCCCGCTGCGCAGGTGCTGCTAGACGGCGTGCCGAGCGGCCGCACGCCCCTCACCCTGTCGGCGCTGCCGGGCACGCACCGCGTCACGCTGCAGCGCGAGGGGTTCCTGGAGGAGACGTTCGAGGTGCTGGTGCGCAACTACCGCGTCACGCGCCTCGAGGCTGCGCTGGTGCCGGCCGTAGACCCGCTGGTCTTCTGGGACGAGCGGCGCGAGGTGCTGGTGCTGATCGACGGCGAGCTGCAGCCGGGCGCCTACGCCCCGGCGCTCGCGCCCGGCCTCCACACCTTCGAGCTGATCGGCACCACCACGCGCTCGTTCCTGCGAGCCGTGCCCGAGAGCGGCGCGTTCCGCCTGGACCTCGAGACGGGCGAGCTCGTGCCGCTGGCGCCCTGAGGCGTCGCGGCGACCGCTGACCCGCCCCCGCGCCGGGGCGCACCACGGCGCGACCCGTGACCCGCGCCGCTACCGCCCCTCAGGGCAGCTGCACCGGCAGCCGCAGCGCGGTGCCGAGCCACCAGCGGCTGCCGGGCACCGCGCCCCAGCCCGTCCCCAGGCCGCTCTCCAGCGCCCCCTCGAGCGCCAGCTCGCTGCCGCGCGGCAGGGGCTCTGCCAGCGGCAGGCGCGCGGCGGCGCTCAGGCGCAGTGCGGCCACGTCGAGGCGGTACGGCTCGAAGGCGGCGTCGAGGTCGAGGCGCACCGGGCCGAGCTGCTGGCCGAGCGCCACGCTGGCCCCCGGCAGCACCCCGGTGGGCGCCAGGCCGAGCGTGACGCCCACCGTGACGTCGGGCGCGCGGCCGCGCGGGAACAGCACCGCCGCGCCGAGCGCGCCCGCCCCGGCCTCGAAGCCGGGCGTGGCGTAGGCGTGGAGCAGGAGGCGCAGCTCGTCGTCGCCGAGCGCGCGCAGCAGCCGTAGCTGGCCGTCGAGGCGCAGCGCCACGCCCGCGGGCGTGAGGTACAGCTCGGGCGCCGCTTCGAGGATCGACGAGCGCTCCAGGCGCCAGGTGACGCCCAGCTGCGCCCCGGCCGCGGGCGTGGCGAAGCGCGGCCGCTCCGCCGACGCCAGGTCGCGGGGGCGGAAGGCGCCGGGGTCGGCGCCGAAGCCGAGCAGCGTCACGCGCAGCGCCACCGGGCCGAGCACCCCCCGCGCCCCGAGGCGCCCCTCCGCCACCGCGCCGCTCGCGGGGGCGGCGAAGGCGCCCCACGCCTCGAACACCACGTTGCCGAGCGGTCCGAACGCCTGGTTGGCGCTCAGCCCCACGCCGACCTCCGGGGCGGGGAGGCGCACCTCGAAGGTGACGGTGGCGCCGCCCGCGCGCACGCCCGACAGGCGCGCCCAGCCGCCCGCGGGCGGCGCCCCGGCGCCGAGCTCGAGCGTCTGAGCGGCGGCCGCGCCGGCCACCAGCGTGAGGAGCAGCAGGGTTAGGGTTCGCGTGCGCCTGAACATGCCTCACGGTACCGCGAGGCCGCTCCCGGCGCTGCGGAGGGCGGATGCTAAGATGCTGGGCGGTCCCGCCGGACCCTATCTGGAGCGGAGACGACATGAACATCCTCGGACACCTCACCGTGCTGCCCCAGCTCCCGCCGGAGCTAGCACGGCTCGACGAGCTGGCCCACAACCTCTACTGGAGCTGGCAGCCGGACGCCCGCGCCCTGTTCCGCCGCCTCGACCGCGAGCTGTGGGAGGAGGTGGCCCACAACCCGGTGGCGCTGCTGCGCGACGTCGACCAGGCACGCCTCGACGAGGCCGCGCAGGACGCGGAGTTCCTGGACGCCTACCGGCGCGTGCTGGAGCGCTTCGACGCCTACCTGGCGAGCTCCGGCTGGTTCGGCGAGGCGGTGGGGGAGGACCACCTCTACGCCTACCTGTGCGCCGAGTACGGCTGGACCGAGGCGGTGGCGCTCTACTCGGGCGGCCTCGGGGTGCTGGCGGGCGACCACACCAAGGCGGCCTCCGACCTCGGCGTGCCGCTGGTGGCCGTGGGGCTGTACTACCCGGAGGGCTACTTCCACCAGCGCGTGGCCGCCGACGGGCGCCAGGAGGCGGTCTACCTGCGCACCGACGCGCTGGCCATGCCGTTCCGGCGCGTGCTCGACGAGAACGGCGCGCCCGTCGTCGTGAGGCTCAAGGCGTTCGGACGCGAGGTCAGCGTGCAGGCGCTCGAGAGCCACGTCGGGCGCGTTCGGGTGGTGCTCCTCGACACCGACGTCGAGCCCAACCACGCCGAGGACCGCCAGCTGCTCAGCCGGCTCTACGGCGGCGACGTGCGCACGCGCGTGGCCCAGGAGATGGTGCTGGGCATCGGCGGCGTGCGCATGCTGCGCGCCCTAGGCGTGGAGCCCACCGCGTGGCACATGAACGAGGGCCACAGCGCCTTCTCGGTGCTGGAGCGCTGCCGCGAGCTGGTGGCGCACGGGCTGGGCTTCGACGAGGCCCGCGCGGCCGTAGCGGCGAACACGCTGTTCACCGTGCACACCCCGATCGCGGCGGGCAACGACGCCTTCGCGCTCGAGCTGATCGACGAGGCGTTCGCCGGCTACTGGGGCGGCCTGGGCCTGAGGCAGGACGAGTTCCACGCCCTCGGGCGCTTCGACCAGGGCTGGGGCCCGGCGTTCAGCATGCCGGCGCTGGCGATCCGCTTCTCGTCGGGGCGCAACGGCGTGGCCGAGCTCCACGGCGACACCAGCCGCCGCATCTGGTCGGCGCTGTGGCCCGAGGTGCCGCTCGAGGAGGTGCCCATCGGGCACGTGACCAACGGCGTGCACCTCGCCACCTGGGTGGCGCCCGAGGTGCTGGCGCTGCACGACGAGGTGCTGCCCGAGGGCTGGCGCGCGAGGGCCGACGACGCCGAGACGTGGCGCGCGGTGCGCGCGGTGGCGCCCGGGCGCCTGTGGGAGGTGCGCCGCCTGCTCAAGGCGCGAAGCGTGCGCTTCCTCCGGCGCCGGCTGCTCAAGCAGCTCAGGCGCCACGAGGCCAGCGCCTCCGAGCTGCGCGGCTCCGGCACGCTCTTCGACCCCGAGGCGCTGACCATCGGCTTCGCGCGCCGCTTCGCGACCTACAAGCGCGCCACGCTGATCTTCCGCGACCTCGAGCGGCTCGCGGCCATCCTCAACGACCCCGAGCGCCCGGTGCAGCTGGTGTTCGCCGGCAAGGCGCACCCCGCCGACGCCGAGGGCCAGGAGCTGGTGGCCAGCATCCAGCGCCTCTCCAACGACCCGCGCTTCCACGGCAAGGTGCTGTTCGTCGAGGACTACGACATGGCGGTCGGCCGCGCCCTCACGCGCGGCGTGGACGTGTGGCTCAACAACCCGCGCCGCCCGCTCGAGGCGTCCGGCACCAGCGGCATGAAGGCGGCCATGAACGGCGTGCTGAACCTGTCGATCCTCGACGGCTGGTGGCCCGAGGGGTTCGACGGCGAGAACGGCTGGGCCATCGGCTCGGGCCACACCTTCGAGGACCCCGAGCGCTCCGACGCCGTCGACGCCGACAGCCTCTACGCGCTGCTCGAGAACGAGGTGGTGCCGCTCTACTACCGGCGCGACGAGGCCGGCGTGCCGGTCGAGTGGATGCGCCGTGCCGCCGCCGCCATCGCCAGCATCACGCCGCGCTTCAACGCCTCGCGCATGGTCAAGGAGTACGTCGAGCGTTACTACGCCCCGGCCAGCCGGCGCGGCGCGGCCATGCGCGAAGACGGCTACCGCGCGGCGCGCGAGCTGGCGGCGTGGCGCAAGCACGTCGCCGAGGCGTGGCCGTCGGTCCACTTCACGGCCAGCCCCGTCGAGGAGCGCGTGCGGCGCATCGGCGACGAGGTCGAGGTGTCGGCGGTGCTGCACCTGCGCGAGCTGGACGACGGCGACGTGCGCGTCGAGCTGGTCTACGGCCCGGCCGAGGAGGAGCTGGAGCGCGGCCTCCACCGCGTGCGCCTGGAGCGCGCGGAGACGCTCCCCGACGGCGGCGCCCACTACCGGGCGCGCTTCCGCCCCGCGGTCAGCGGGCGGCTGGCGTACGGCGTGCGCGTCTACGCCGTGAACGAGCACCTCACGTCGCCGTTCGACGCGCGGGCGATCCGTTGGGCGTGAGCTCGCGCTCAGCGCGAGGCGCGGCGGGCGTAGGGTCAGAACGCCACGTCGGTGACCAGCAGGAGGCGCTCGCGCGCGGTGATGGCGCGTGCCGGGCAGGCGTCGAGCTCGGCGGAGGTCGGCGGTTCGGAGGCGGTGTCGCTGGCGAACGCCTCGCGCAGGGCGCGCGCCTTGGAGGCACCCGACACGAGGAACAGCACGGTGCGGCTGTCGCTCAGGGCCGGCGCGCTGAGGCTCAGGCGCCAGCCACCGGGCCGGGCGTAGTCGGGGGCGCGCAGCGCCAGCGTGGGACCTGGCTGCAGCACGGCGCCCGTGCCGGGGAAGAGCGAGGCGGTGTGCCCATCGTCGCCGAGGCCCAGCAGGTTCAGGTCGAAGGTGGGGAAGCCGTGGAGGGCGCCCTCCAGCTTGCCGCGGTACGCCTCGGCGGAGGCGTGCGGGTCGCCCTCGAGGATCGGCCAGGTGAGCACCTGCTCCTCCGGCACCGGCACGCGGTCCAGGAAGGCTGCCAGGGCGGCGCCGGCGTTGCTGTCGGGGTGCTCCAGCGGCACGAAGCGCTCGTCGCCGAACGCCACCCAGACCCGCTCCCAGGGCAGGTCCTGGTCGGCGAGGGCGCGGTAGAGCGGTAGCGGGGTGGAGCCGCCGCTGAGCGCCAGCACGGCGCGGCCGCGGGCGGCCACGGCCGCGCGCACGCTGTCGACCACCACGCGGAGCCCCGCGGCGGTCACGTCCTGCACGAGCGACGTCTCGAGCTTCATGGCCGGAGTATAGGCCCAGGCGCGCCTCGGCCCGCCCGCGGCTGCCTGGGCGCCCACGCGCCACCCGGGGGGCGCCGCCGGCGCGGCCGCCCGCACCCCCGCGGCCGCCGGCACGTCGGCGGCGCGCGGTAGTATCCACGGATGAGCGGAACCACGCAGGTCACACGCGAAGGGGCGCTGGCGCTGATGGAGGAGTGGACCGCCTCCGACAGCCTGCGCAAGCACATGCTGGCGGTGGAGGCGGCCGTGGCGGCCTACGCCCGCCGCTACGGCGAGGACGAGGAGCTCTGGTCGGTAGCGGCGCTGCTGCACGACTTCGACTACGAGCGCTACCCCAACCCCGAGCGCGACGAGAGCGGCCACCCCTACGTGGGCGTGGCCGAGCTGCGGCGCCGCGGCTACCCCGAGCTCGTGCTCGACGCCATCATGGGGCACGCCGACTACACCGGGGTGCGGCGCGAGAGCCTGCTCGCGAAGGTGCTCTACGCCTGCGACGAGCTCACGGGCCTGATCACCGCCGCCGTGCTGGTGCGCCCCGACAAGGACATCGCCGGGCTCAGCCTCAAGAGCGTGCAGAAGAAGCTCAAGGACAAGGCGTTCGCGCGCGGCGTGAACCGCGACGACGTGCGGCGCGGCGCCGAGGAGCTCGGGGTGGAGCTCGCCGAGCACATCGCGTTCGTGATCGAGGCCATGCAGGGGCGCGCCGCGGTGCTGGGGCTGGACGGCGCCTCAGGGTAGAGGCGCCAGCGGCGAGCGCGGGCCCGCCTCCCCCCACGGCAGGCGCAGCTCGGCGACCGCGCGCCCGCGCAGCGCCGTCACCGGCTGCGGCCCGAAGCTGCGCGAGTCGCTGCTGGCCAGCGGCAGGCGGTTGTCGCCCAGCAGGAACAGCGCACCGGGGGGCACGGCGCGCGGGCGCATCGTGCTGGCGCCGCGGTGCGCCGGGTCGAGCCACGGCTCGCTCAGCTCCTCGCCGTCGACCAGCACCCGCCCCCGCGCCAGCGCCACCGTGTCGCCGGGCAGCCCCACCACGCGCTTGACGATCAGGGGCCGCCCCACCCCGAGCGGACCGCCCTCGGCCCGCGGGTCGGGCAGCACCACCACGGCGCCGCGCTCGGCGAGGCGCGCCCCGGGCGCGCGGCCGGCCAGCAGGTCGCTCAGCGCCAGCAGCGGCGGCCGCAGCACCAGCAGCACCTCGCCCTCGCGCAGGTTCGGGTCCATGGAGCTCCCCGTCACGCGCATGAGCGTGAAGCCGAACTGGGTGAGCAGCACGCCGAGCGCGAGGCCGACCAGCGTGGCGCGCACGGCGCGCGCGGGGGTCATGGGGGCGCGGCCGCGCGCACGGCGGCGCGCCTCGTGCGCCGGAACGGCCGTCACTCGCCCTGGCGTCGCATCCCGCTGGTGAGCTTGGCGACCACCGACAGCGCGGCGCGCGGGCCGTGCGCGGCGGCGCTGTCGCGGGCGCGAGGCTCGGCTGGCTGGCCGGGCTCCTCGTCGTCCTGGACGGCGAGGAAGCCGCGCCAGCCGCCGGCGGCGGCGAGGGCGCGCTCGGCGGCGCGCTCCCCCTCGGTGATGATCTCCTCGTAGGCGGGGAACGACTCGATGCGGTACTCGGGCATCGTCATCTTGATGCGCAGGTCAGCGGGGTGGATGCCCCAGCGGATGTCGACGAGCATCGACTGCATGATGTCGGAGGCGCGGAACAGCATCTGCGCCATGGGGCTGCGGCGCTCGAGCCGCACGGTGGCCACCATGCGCTCCCACCACGAGCCCTGCTCCTCGGGCGTCTCGTAGACCGACTGGCGCGGCGGCGTGACGTCGGACGCGATGGTGCGGTTGGCGCCCAGGAGGAGCGCGGCGGCGACGGGCAGGTTGTTGACGATGCCGCCGTCGGAGAGCGTGCGCCCGTCGAGGTGCACGGGGTCGAAGGCGCCGGGGAAGCTGGCGGAGGCGCGCACCGCGCTGATGAGGTCGCCCTCGGTGTGCACGACCTCCTCGCCCGACTCGATGTCGGTGGTCACGGCGGCGAACGGCACCTCGAGCTCCTCGAAGGTGGCCGGCAGGTGCTCCTGGAGGAAGGCGTGCAGGCGCTCGCCCTTGAACACGCCCGTGCCCAGCGACAGGTCGACCACGTCGCGCCAGGTGGTGGTGGCGGCCAGCTCGTGGATCTCGTCGGCGCGGCGGCCGGCGGCGTAGAGCGCGCCGATGATGGCGCCCATCGAGGTGCCTGCGATGACGTCGAAGCGGGCGCCCTCGCGCTCGAGCACCCGCAGCACGCCGATGTGCGCGAAGCCGCGCGCGCCGCCGCCCGAGAGCACCAGACCGACGCAGAGGTGGCGTCCGGGACGCTCCATGGCGGCGATGCTAGCACGCGCCCCGGGCGTCCCCCAGGGCGCGTGCGGCGCGGTGCGAGCCCGTCAGGGCCGGCCGGATCGGGCGCTCGCTCAAGGCTGGTTCTGCGGCGGCGTGACCGGCACCACCTCGAGCGTGACGGTCACCTCGCGCGTCGCGCCGGCGTTCCACACCTCGAGGCGCAGCTCGTCGCCCTCCCGGGCGTCGATCAGCAGGCGCTGCAGGTCGGCGGCCTGGCGCAGCGCGCGGCCGTTGGCCGTGAGGATGATGTCGCCGCCGGCGGGGAAGGCGTTGCCGTCGATGTTCGCCTCGAAGGTGTACGCGCGGAGGCCGGCGCGCTCGGCGGGGCTGTCGGGCGCCACGCTCATGACCACCAGGCCGGTGTCGGGCAGGTCGAGCACCTCGCGGGCGCGACGCGGGTAGTCGGCGACCGCGATCACCTGCACGCCCACGCGCGGGCGGTTCTCGATGTCGAGGCTGAGGGCGTAGACGCCGGTGAGCCCGCCCTCGCGCAGGCTGGGGAGCGTCTCGATCAGCAGCTCGGAGGGCACCGCGAAGCCGATGCCGATGTTGCCGGCGCTGCCGCCAGCCGTGACGCCCGGCACGATCATCGTGTTGATGCCGATCAGGCGCCCGGCGGAGTCGAGCAGCGGCCCGCCGGAGTTGCCCGGGTTGATGGCGGCGTCGGTCTGGATCATCTCGATCTGCACGCGGCCGATCGAGGGCAGCTCGCGGCCGATGGCGGAGATGATGCCCTGCGACACGCTCGACTGCAGCCCGAACGGGTTGCCGATGGCGATGACCTTCTGGCCGACCTGCGCGAAGCTGCTGTCGGCGATCTCGAGCGGCTCCACGTCGGCCGGGAAGGCGTCGGGGTCGGTGAGCGCCAGGAGCGCCAGGTCGTAGTCGGGGTTGGCGCCCACCACGCGTGCGTCGAGCTCCTCCTCGGAGCCGGGGAACACCACGCGGAGCGAGGCGCCCTGGCGCAGCTCGACGCTGTCGTCCTCGAGCGCGGCGCGCACCACGTGGTAGTTGGTGATCAGCTCGCCCGGCGCCACCACGAAGCCCGAGCCGCTGCTCTGTCGCACCTGCGGCACGCTGGGCACGCGGAACATGTCGCGGAACTGCGGGGGGAGGTTGGGGATGACCTGGTCGAGCGGGTTCACGCGGGTGCCGCGGATCTCGACGTTGACCGCCACGACGCTCGGGCCGCGCGTGTTGACGATCTCGATCGTGTTGCGTTCGTCGTCGAGGAGCGGCCCGGTGGGCACGGGCGCGACGGCGTCCTGCTGGGCGGTGGCGGGCCTCCCGGGCAGCAGCAGCGCGAGGCCGAGGATGCCGAGGAGCGCTACGACGAGGACGTAAGGACGGTTCTTGCGCACGATGGTCCTCCTACTAGGGATGGGTCGCTCGCGGTCCGCGGCGCGCGGCTACGGGCGCGGCGCGACCATCCTCGAGGCTACCGAACGTCGGTGAACACCGTCCTAGACGACCATGAGCTTCGTGAAGAGGGGGCGGGCTCGCTGGCCACGCGAGCCGCCGCGCGCGGTCGCGGCGCTGGGGCCGGGCGCCGCGTGCCCGCGGTCGCGTGCCCGCGGTCGCGTGCCCGCGGTCGCGCGCCTGGCCCTCGGGTTGCCGTGGCCGGTGCCGGGGGGCGCGGTGAGCCCCAAACAGCGCCGGCGCCTTGCGGTAGGCTGAGCCCAGGAGCTAAGCCGCATGAGCGATGGGATCGTCCACGAACGCCTGACACAGACACTCACCGAGGTGGGACTGGCCCCCGAGGCGCTGGAGGAGCTCGCCTCGCAGCTGCTGTGGCGCATCGGGCGCGCCTCCGAGGAGGGGCCCGTCACGGTGCGCGTGGGGCTCGCCAGCAGCGCCGAGCAGTTCCAGGCCCTGCCGCGGCTGCGCAGCGCCACCGACGCCGAGATCGAGTCGGCCGTGCGCGAGGGCTCGCTGCGCCTCGAGTGGGTCGGCCCCCGCCTGCGCGCCCCCGAGCGCTGAGGCGGACCCGGATGCCCGACGACGGAACAGGGGAGGCCCTGACCCTGCGCGAGCGCATCGCGTTCGAGCTGGAGGTGCCGCTGGCGCCGGAGACGGCGCTCGCCTTCGTGCGCGACGTCGAGGCCTCGCTGGGCCACGCTGGGTTCCTCGAGGGCCTGAGCGTGGAGGCGGGGGCGCCGGCGCGCGTGCGGGCGGCGCTGCCCGTCAGCACGCCGCTCTTCGGCGAGCGCCGCCTGCCGTTCGCGAGCGAGCTGCACGAGACCCCGGCCGGGGCGCGCCTGGCGCCGCTGCCGCTCGACGCGCCGGCGCGGGGGCGCGCCGAGGTCGGCGGCGAAGCGGCGGTCGCCGCCGCGGCGGACGGCAGCCGCCTCGCCTACGCCCTGGAGGTGGCGGTCCACCTCGACCTGCCCGCGGCCGACCGCTGGGGCACGCGGGCGCTCACGCGGATGCTTGAGCTGACGGCGGCCAGCGTGCTGCGCGGCCTGCTGGCGCGCTTCCCGGAGGCCGTCGAGCGCGCCGCGCGGGCGCGCGCGGCCGCGGGCGCCAGCACGGCCGACGCGCCCGGGCTGCCGCGCCGCTAGCTCACTTCCCGACGCAGAACGCCGCGAAGATCGAGGCGAGCGCCTCCTCGGCCACGTGGTGGCGCCCCGTCATCTGGCCCAGCGCCGTGAGCGCGTCCTGCAGCTCGAGCGACACGAGGTCGAGCTCGCCGCTGGCGGCCAGGCCCAGCGCCCGCTCCAGGTGGCCCTCGACGGCGCTCAGCGCCGCCACGTGGCGCTCCTGGGTGATCCACAGCTCGGTGCCGGCGGCGTCGCCGAGCAGGGTGGCGGCGATCGCCTCCTTGAGCGCGTCGAGGCCCTCGCCGGTCAGGGCCGAGACCGCGTGGGGCCGCGCCCCGCCCGGCAGCTCGAGGGCGCGCTCCGGGAAGGCGGCCGGCTTGTCGCGCTTGCTGACGACGAACAGGGTGCGCTCGGCGGGCAGGCTCGCCAGCAGCTCGCGGTCGTCGGCGGTGAGCGGCTCCGAGCCGTCGATCAGCACCAGGCGCAGGTCGGCGTTGGCGGCGATGCGCCGCGCCTGCTCCACGCCGCTGGCCTCGACGGCGTCGCCGGCCTCGCGGATGCCGGCCGTGTCGATGGCGGTGAGGGGGATGCCCGCCAGCACCAGCGGCGCCTCCAGGTAGTCGCGGGTGGTGCCCGGCGTGTCGCTCACGATCGAGCGCTCGTAGCCGAGCAGCGCGTTCAGCAGGCTCGACTTGCCGGCGTTCGGGCGGCCCAGCAGCGCCAGGCGCGCCCCCTGCCTGCTCAGCCGCCCGGCCGCGGCGGTGGAGAGGAGGCGCCGGACCTCGCCGAGCGAGCGCTCCAGCGGGTCCTCCAGGCGCGCCTCGGGCACCCCCTCGTCCGGGTAGTCGAAGGCCGCCTGCACGGCGGCGTACGCCTCGGTGATCTCGCTCTGGATCCCGTCGAGGCGCGCGCCGAGCGCCCCGCCGAGCCCCAGGGCGGCGTTGCGGCGCGCGCCGTCGGTCTGGGCGTTGACCAGCTCGAGCACGCTCTCGGCCTGCAGCAGGTCGAGGCGGCCGTTGAGGTAGGCGCGCAGGGTGAACTCGCCCGGGCCGGCCAGGCGCGCGCCGTGCGCCAGGCACAGGTCGAGGGTGGCGCGCAGCACGGCCGGGCCGCCGTGGGTCTGGAGCTCGACCACGTCCTGGGCGGTGTAGGAGCGCGGCGCCCGGAAGGTGAGGAGCAGCGCCTCGTCCACCACGCGCTCGCCGTCGACCACGGTGCCGTACACCACGCGGCCGGCCGGGCGCGCGCTCGGCGGCCCGCCCCGGCGCGGCGCGAACAGCGCGTCGGCGATGCGGTAGGCGTCGGGTCCGGAGAGGCGCACCACGCCCACCGCGCCCACGCCGGGGGCGCTGGCGATGGCGGCGATGGTGTCGTGCACGGGCGGGAGGCGGGACACGCCCCGATGTTCGCACGCGGGCGCGGCGCGGGGTCGCATCGCCGCTACCTGGCGCCGCCCCCGGGCGCGAGCGCACCGGCACGGTTAGAATCCGTGAGGAGGCACTGAGAAACCATGGAAGCCATCGCCGCGTTGCAGAGCGCCGCCTCGCCCACCCTCGACGGCCTCATGCTCCTGATCACCAACCTGGGCTCCGAACAGGTCTACGTCGCGCTGCTGGTCGTCGCCTTCGTGGGCCTCGACGCCGGCAAGGGCCGGCGCCTGGCCGTCTACTTCCTGGCGGCGGCCTTCCTGATGGAGCTGCTGAAGCTCGTGTTCGACTCCCCGCGCCCCTTCGAGCTCGACCCCGGCCTGCTGCGCAGCAGCGCGGCCGCCGAGACCGCCACCGGCACCTCGTTCCCCTCGGGTCACGCGCTGCTCGCCGCGACCTTCTGGGGCCTGGCGGCCAGCTACGTGCGGCGCGGCTGGTTCTACGCCCTGGCCGGCGCGCTCGTGGTGCTGGTGGCGCTGTCGCGCGTCTACCTCGGCGTCCACTTCCCGGTCGACGTGCTGGCGGGCGCCGCGTTCGGCCTCGCCTTCGCGCTGGGGGGCCGCGCGCTCGACGGCGTGCGCTGGCGCCTCGCGCGCGGCTGGGTGGTGGGCCTGGGCCTGGCGCTGCCGTTCGCGCTCCACCTGGCGCTGCCCACCGAGAACTCGGGGCTGTTCATGGGCGCGCTGGCGGCGTTCCTGGTGTTCCCGGAGCTGGTGCCGCACCGCACCGACGGCCCGGCGCTGGGGCGCGCCGTCCTGACCGTCATCGGCCTGGCGCTGGTGTTCGGCGCGCTGCTGGGCAGCTCGGCGCTGGTGCCCGACGCGCTGCGGCACAGCCCGGTGGGCTCGTTCGTGCGCTACCTGCTGGTGGCGGCGGTGGGCGCGCTGCTGGTGCCGCTGCTGGGCCGCTGGCTGCGGCTGGTACCGACCTCCGGGCGCCCGGCCCCCGCCGCCCCCGGCGCCGCCCTGCCGGAGTGAGCGGGGCCGCCCCGCCGCGCCGCGTGCGGCTGACCCTCGAGTACGACGGCAGCGGCTTCCTCGGCTGGCAGCGGCAGCCCTCCGGCGAGCGCACCGTGCAGGCGACCCTCGAGGAGGCGTTCGCGCGGCTGCCCGGCGAGCACGGCAGCGTGCTGGCCGCCGGGCGCACCGACGCTGGCGTGCACGCGCTCGCCATGGTGGCGCACGCCGACACCAGCTCGGCGATCCCCGACGAGAAGCTGCGCCTGGCGCTCAACGCCCACCTGCCGCGCGACGTGGCCGTGGTGCGCCTCGAGACGTGCGCCCCCGGCTTCGAGGCGCAGTTCCACTGCCTGTACCGCCGCTACCTCTACCGACTGCGGGTGATGCGCGACGACCCGCGCGGCCTGGCCGTCAACCGCGACCGGCTGCTGCCGGTGTTCCGCCACCTCGACCTGCCGGCGATGCAGGCGGCCACGCGCTACCTGGTGGGGCGCCACGACTTCGCCACCTTCGCCACGCAGGAGACGCGTACCACCGTGCGCACGGTGCACCTGTGCGAGCTGCGCGAGGAGCGCGGCGAGATCCGCCTGCACATCGCCGGCGACGGCTTCCTGCGCAACATGGTGCGCACCATCGTCGGCACGCTGCTGTGGGTGGGGAAGGGGAAGCTCGCGCCCGAGGACATGCCCGGCCTGCTCGCGGCGCGCGACCGGCGTAAGGCGGGCCACAACGTCGGCCCCCAGGGGCTCTACTTCGTGGAGGCGGGCTACGAGCCCTGGGACCCGGAGCGCTCCGAGGCGGCCGTGGCCAGCCTGGTGGTCTGACGCCGCCGGTTCCCGTTCCCGTCGCGCCCGAGCTTATACTCGGGGCCATGTCGACGCGCGTGAGACCCTTGGACGAGGCCGACCTGCCCGCGCTAGCCGCCATCGACGCGGCGTACGCGGCGGCGCACGGGCTGGAGGGGGCCGTGAGCCCCGGGGCGCTGCGCTTCTTCGGCCGCAACGAGCACTCCTTCACCGCCGAGGACGACGGCGGCGGGCCCACCGGTTTCCTGTTGGCCCAGGCCGTCTGGACCGGCGACCGTCCGCTGGTGCTGGTGACGCGGCTGGCCACGCGCCCGGACGCCGAGGAGGCCCAGGAGGCCCTCGTGCGCGCCCTCGTGAAGAGCGCCTACGACGCGGGCGTCTACGACCTGCTCGCGCGCGCGCCGCGCACCGACCCAGGGCTGCAGGCGGCGCTCGCCGCCGAGGCGTTCGCGCCCGACGAGCAGCTGGCGTTCGTGCGCGTGCTCGGCTCGCGCGGCGCCGCCCGGCAGGCGGGCACGGAGGCGCACCATGGCTGAGGCGCTGGCGCGGGCGCTCGTGCGGGTGCGCGGCATGCAGGGCGACGAGGCGCGCTCGCGCGTGATGGAGACGCTGCTGAACGTGAGGGGCGTCGTGAGGGTGGCGCCCGGCGACTCGGAGCGCTTCAGCGTCGAGTACGACCCCACGGAGACGACGGTGATGGACCTGATCCGCGCCCTGCGGCGCATCGGCTTCCTGGCCGGCATGGAGTAGGTCTCTCATACGGGGCGGGCCCTCCTCATGCCCGCCCCGGCCCCGGCTCATCTTGGTGCCCCACCATGCGGTCACTCGGGCGCTCCCGCCCGGGACGGTCATCGACGCTCAAGGATTGGAGACCAAGATGCTCTTCACGCTCGCTGCCATCATCGGGATCCTATGGCTGATCGGCATGCTCACCTCCGCGACGTTCGGGGGCCTGCTCCACCTGCTCCTCATCGTGGCCGTCGTGCTCGTGCTCGTCAGGCTGTTCAGCCGCCCGCGGGCCGTCTAGCCCGCGAACCGGTCCGAGCAGGGTACCTTCACCCTGGAAGCCAACGCCGCCGGAGCCGCCTCCGGCGGCGTTCCTCGTGGCCTGGAGGTGGCACGGCGCTGCGCGTCACGGCGCCGTCGGCCGGTGAAGGCGCCTGGGCGCGATAGAATGGCGCCTACTACCTCACGCACGTCACTTTCTGCGCCACGGGCAGGTCGATCGCTGCGGGCGCTTGGAGGAAAGCACGGATGGAGGACGACAACAAGCGCAACGCGCAAGCAGGTGAGCCCGAGCACGCTCCCGAGGGCCCGGCGCCCGAGCGGACCCCGCCCGCGGCCGAGAGCGGCCCCACCACGCCCGACGCCGGCAAGAAGCGCCAGAGCGGCCGGGGCAACCTGCTCCCGTTCGGCAGCAAGCCCAAGAGCGAGCCCAAGGAGCGCCCCATCGACGAGGTGCGCGTCTCCGACGACGCCCTGGCGAGCATCATCGGGCTCGCGGCCCACGAGGTCCCGGGCGTGGTCGGCATGGCGCCGGCCAGCATCACCGAGGGCATCCGGCGCATCCTGGGGGTGCGGCAGGTCGACGAAGGGGTGGTCATCGAGCACCACGAGGCCGACGAACGCGCCGACGTGGACATCCACGTGGTGGTGGCGTACGGCGTGAACATCCCCGTGGTGGCCGAGTCGATCCGCGAGCGCGTGCGTTACGCCTCCAAGTCGCTCGCCGGCATCACGCTCGACGAGGTGCGCGTGCACGTGGCAGGCATCAGCCGTGGCTAGGGGCGGGAACCTCGCCGCCTGGTCGGCGGCCGACGTGGCCAAGGCGATCAGCTTCGCCACCGACTGGCTCGGCGTCTACGTCGAGGAGGTCAACGCCCTCAACGTCTACCCGGTGCCCGACGGCGACACCGGCACCAACATGCACCTCACCATGCAGTCGGTCAGGCGCCAGCTCACCGACGCCCAGCCCAGCGACATGCCGGGGGTGGCGCACGCCCTGGCGTACGGCTCGCTGCTCGGCGCGCGCGGCAACTCCGGCGTGATCCTCTCGCAGGTGCTCAAGGGCTTCTCCGAGGCGATCCGCGAGGCCGGCCGCCTGACCGGCGCCGACCTGGCCGAGGCGCTCGTGGCCGGCTCCGAGGCGGCGTACGCGGCGGTGATGAAGCCGGTGGAGGGCACCATCCTCACGGTGGTGCGCGAGGCGGCCGAGGCCGCCGAGCAGCGCTTCACGACCGGCGACGGCGAGGCCGACGCCGAGGCGGCGCGCCAGGAGCCGCCGGCGCTGCCGCAGCGCGAGGCCAAGCGGGCGCCCGCCGGCGAGTCGCTGCACATGCGCCGCCAGCTGGGGGTGCTGCCGCGGCAGGACGACGGCGCCGACGCCGCCGACGTCACCCCGCTCGACCTGCTGCGCACCGCCTACGAGGCCGGCCAGGCCTCGCTGGCGCGCACCCCTGACCTGCTGCCCATCCTCAAGCAGGCGGGCGTGGTCGACGCCGGCGGCCACGGCTTCCTCCGCATCGTGGAGGGGATCATCGCCTACTTCGAGGGCCTGCCGCTGCCGCCGCCGCCCAAGGTCGAGCGGCGCGCGCAGCAGCAGTTCGACGAGGAGGAGTTCGGCTTCTGCACCGAGTTCCTGCTCGCCGACGTGGAGGTGCCCACGCAGGAGATCCGCGAGCTGGTGGCGCCCTACGGCGACTCGCTGCTCGTGGTGGGCGCCGAGGGGTTCGTGAAGGGCCACATCCACACCGAGGAGCCGGAGAAGCTGCTGGCGGAGGTGTCGCGCTTCGGTCGCATGGTGCGCTCCAAGGTCGAGGACATGAGCGAGCAGCACTCCGAGATCCTCGCCGACGTGGACGCCGCCGCCGCCGAGCCGCCGCGCACCGCCGCCGTGGCGGTGGCGAACGGCTACGGGGTCACGCGTGCCTTCCGCAGCCTCGGCGTGCGGGTGGTGGGCGGCGGCCAGACCGACAACCCGTCGGTGCAGGACATCGCCGACGCCGTGCGCAGCGTGGGCGCCGACGACGTGATCGTCATGCCCAACAACAAGAACATCATCATGGCCGCCGAGCGCGTCGGCGACCTGGTGGAGGGCAAGCGCGTGCGCGTGCTCCCCACCCGCACGCTCGGGCAGGGCCTGGCGGCGGCGGTGCTGTTCCAGGAGAACGCCGACGCCGACGAGCTCTTCGCCGAGATGGAGGCGGCGGCGAGGGGCTCGCTGACCCTCGAGGTCACGCGCGCCAGCCGCGACGTGGTGCTCGATGGCGTCTCGGTGCGCGAGGGCGACGCCATCGGCCTGGTCGACGGCACCCTGGCCACCTCGGCCCGTGGCTACGTCGACGTGCTCATGGAGCTGCTGGCCGACCGCGCCGCGGAGTACGAGATCGCCACGCTCTTCTACGCCCCCGACGTGGGGGAGGAGGGGGCCGAGGCGGTGGTCGAGCGCATCGCCGCCGCCCACCCGGACCTCGAGGTCGAGGTGCACCCGGGTGCGCCCGACCTGTACCCGTTCCTGATGGTCCTGGAGTGAGCCCGCCCCGGGCGGGGCCAAAGTGACCTACGTCTCAGTCGTTGATTAAGGGCGCCTAACGTGGCGCCCTTCCTCGTGGCGTAGCCTGCGGCATGCGTAGCGCCCGTCGGTGCGCCGACGGGTAAGCTCGACACGAGGAGGCAACAGAGTGAGACGATCCATCGCGGTTCTCGCAGGGGTGCTGGGCGCTGCCCTGCTGCTGTCGGCATGCGACATCTCGATCGGGCCGGGCGGCCCGCCGACGCCCCGGCAGCCCGACATCACCACCGACGCCACGCAGGACCCCGAGGCCGTCGCGGCCAACCTGACGGTGCCGCCGAACTCCGAGCTGCTGATCGGGGTCTCGGTGCCGCCGACCCTCAGCGGCGCCGCGCTCTACATCGAGCTGGGCGCCAACCTCGAGCTCGGCGTCTACGACGCGAACCGGTCCCTGCTGGCCTCCAGCCGCTCGGGAGCGTTCTTCGCGCGCGGCAACGGTGGCCTGTCGCCCGCGGCCGACCTCCAGCCGCAGTCCGTCGACACCAACATCCAGTGCCGCGGCAGCTGCGTGATCCTGCCCGCCGCCAGCCACTCGACCGTGTACGCGATCGTCCGCAACCGCTCCGGCTCGCAGGTCACCACGCCGCTCTTCGCCTACACCGACGTCTTCCAGGACCTCAACGAACCGTCCAACGACCGCATCGACACGGCGCCGTTCATCGCCATAAACGTCGGCCTGGGCGAGAGCGGCGCCATCGAGACCATCGGTGACCGCGACTACTGGCGCATCTCGACCGGCGGGACGCTGCTCTTCAGCGCCGCCAACGACGCCGTCGAGCTCCGCGCCGCGGTGTTCGACGCGGCTGGTCAGCAGGTCAGCCAGGTGTTCTTCCCCGGCAGCCCGATCGCCATGAACGCCGGCGAGGTGCTGGGGGTGTGGGCGCTCGACGACCGCGCCGCCGCCTCCGCCAACAGCCGTTACGACCTCTCCCTGTACTGACGCCGCAGGGACCCGTAGCGCGACCGGCGCGCGCCCAGCACTGGGCGCGCGCCGGTTCCCTCGGGCGGCGTGAGGCGTTCGTTAACTCATGAAGCGAAGCCTGCGGCCGGGCGGCCACCCGCCCCCTCCTAGACTCTCGTCGAGGAGGGATCGCATGGAACGCATAGCCAACCTCGTGGCGGCCGGCGTGGCGGCG
>Ga0123332_1000165_pt1 | contig 65170 bp, 53 predicted proteins | sample BioC12SIPDNA_4_FD_89958 | JGI IMG/M metagenome (GOLD analysis project Ga0123332, IMG submission 89958) | Anaerobic biogas reactor microbial communites from Washington, USA - Biogas_R2_A C12 SIP DNA | ecosystem: Engineered > Bioreactor > Anaerobic > Unclassified | place: Washington, USA... | reverse complement strand
CCCTCAATCTGCTCAAACAGGAAAAGACGGCCCAAGTCGGCCTCCACAACAAGCGTCTCATGGCTGGCTGGGACAACGTCTACCTGCTCAAGGTCCTGGCAGTTTAAATGCAATCGCCCTGCACACCCTTTTTACACCACTTGACAAGACGCAAACCAAGGTGCCGAATTTGGCTAGTCAGGCCAGTATTCACTCTTGGCGACTGATGTAGTATAATCCTTGGCAACTGGGACAACACAGGAGCTCTGCGATGATTCTTTGGCTGATGGTGTACCACCTCGTTCGGCCAGTCACTCATCAGTCGGGACTGCGGGAGGAGCTCATGCTGCGAATCTGGTGCGGCTGGGCGGTCATGAGGAACGGAGATGGCAAATGATCACCAGGTGGAAAGTGTTCAATTTCAAGTCTATTCGCAAGGAGACCGAGTTGGACCTGGCGCCGCTCACGATCTTTGCTGGCGCCAACAGCAGCGGGAAGAGCGCTTTTCTACAATCCATTTTGCTGGTGGCCCAGACCCTGTCGAATAGAATCAGCTCGCGCTCGGTGGTGCTGAACGGTGCTCTGGTTCGGCTAGGGCAGTTCGACGATATCAGGAGCGCTAACAGCGCCTCGGACCAGATCCGCATCGGTTGGACGCTCGGACCCGGCCAGAGGCGGGCTTCGGCACTGGACAATGATGAGTGGTTTGGCGCATACTCCTTCTTGTTCTCCGCGGGCGCGCCGACGTCCGTGTCCTGCGAGATAGCCTTTGATGCTGCGAGCCCAGAACAGCAGGAACTAGCGCAGATCCAGCCACTCCTATTCTCTACGAGACTATCCTCGGTCGTCCGCAATCCAGACGGCAGTGAACGGAAGCCCTTCGTAGCGATATGCAGAGATAGCCCCCCCGACGAGTTTCTGGCTGACTGGTATGAGACCTTGCAGTCGGATGATCCCGTTCTCCATGGCATGTTGTACGGTATCGAGATGGATGACGAGTCATTGGCCGAGATCCAACGCAAGCTAGATACCATCGAGACGGTTCACGGGTGCGTCTTGCGACATTTCCTTCCTGAACAGGTCTGCCTATGGGCATTCACAGATATGGCCCCTGAGGATACCCGCCTTATTCTGGCCACCGTGCGTGGAGATGATGATAGCACGTCATCTCAGGGTACCCGGACCTGGCATGAGGTCTTTGTACCGCAGAAAGTGCTTGATTTCCTGATGAACATCGGTGATCGAGTAGGCGACACGGCGTTGCGGGGAGTCTATAGGGCTTCGGCGCCCTATGTAACAGGCCCGGAGGCGACACTTGGCCGAGAGCTGTTTTGGGTCCAGATAGCCCTGAATTCGATGACAGCTGAAGTTAGGGAAGAACTACGACGCCAACTTGCGAAGAACGATGACTTTGAGCAACTTGTGGACAGCGCTGTCCGCGAAGACCTGGCACGGCGAGATGAGGGGTTCAGCGAAGTGCGCCATGACCTGCCGAGTGTGATCTCGGAGGCTACAATCTACACCGAGCGGTTCCTCACGGAGCATGTGCGTTACCTCGGGCCGCTGCGCGATGAGCCAAAGTCGCTTTACCCGCTTGGATGGGCAGCGGACCTGTCGGATACCGGCCTAAGAGGAGAGAACACCGCTGCAGTTCTGGAAGTGCACAAGAACCGTCTCATTAGCTACATCCCGGCAGCCGCGTTCGCTGAGGGTGAGGTCCAGGCAGAGTCGGTGGATTGCCCGCTTGGGGAGGCAGTCGTGGATTGGCTTCACTATCTCGGTGTTGCTGATAGTGTCGAGAGCCGTGATAGGGGCAAACTCGGTCACGAACTGAAGGTGAGTATCGCGGAAGGCGAAACGCCACATGATCTGACCCATGTTGGGGTGGGCGTGAGCCAGGTCCTGCCGATCCTGGTCTCTAGCCTGCTGGCCGAGCCAGACACTACACTCGTTTTCGAGCAGCCCGAGTTGCATCTACACCCCAGGGTGCAGACCCGCCTAGCCGATTTCTTTCTCTCCATGACGCAGTTGGGGAAGCAGTGTGTGATCGAGACCCACAGCGAGTATCTCATCAACCGCGTGCGTTTCCGGGTGGCCGCAGCAACTTCCAGTAATCCTTGGTTGGAGGCTGTCAAGGTGTACTTTGTGGAGCGTGGCGAAGCAGGCTCGGTCTTCCGGACGGTGGACCTAAACGAGTATGGGGCCATTCTGGATTGGCCTGAAGGTTTCTTTGACCAGAGCCAATACGAGGCGGAAGCTATCCTACGAGCGGCGGCTGCCAAGCGCAAGGCAAAACGGGAGAAGTAGAGATGGCCACCGCAAGCGTAACCATCGATGCCAGTGTCTTGGCGGTCCCTTCCTCCCTCGATGCGTCGGACGAGGAGACATATCACTATGTCGACACTATCCTGGATTGGTCCAGGATTCTGAATGAGCCATGGGTGGCAGTCTACATGAGCGAGGAGGCTTCCGGCGCGCTGCTGGAAGACGGGCTGTATCCTCTTCGTGACCAACTGAGGGACCTTTTCCGGCGTCATGGGATTGTCGAGTACGATGTGAACACAGTGAGCCGAGTTGTGGATCGGCTCTTGCAGATCACCCCGTCCTTTGAGTGTTATTTCCGAGTTCGCGATGTTCTGGCGGACAAGGTGTCTACTGCGCCAGACATCAAGCGGCTCGGTTCTGGCTCACAGATCAGATCTGATCTCGCGCGATGCTTGGTGTTGATCGCCATTCTCCGCAGGCATTGCCGGCCGCCCATACGCGATCACACACTGATCCTGCGGCGCGCAACGGGCAGGATTGTGAATGTGCGAGCGCTCATCCACGACCTGGAACACACTCGCGATGATCTAGAGACGCTCCGTCTACCTGCGCGTATCGAGGGTGACGTTCTGGTCTGCAACGATTTTTGCGGTCTCCTCGAAGGCACAGACGAGGCGGCGATGCTGGCGGATGCTACCGATGATCTCGCTATCGAGACGGCTATCCGGATCGCGCTATACAAGAGCCGCATCACGCGGTCCGGGAATCCGGATTGGATTGACCTTGGCGGGATGCGGCTGGGGCGGGCCTTTTGCGACGACCTTCGTCGTTGCTGTCGCGACGCCGGAAGCTCGTTCCCGGCCACTGCTTTGCGGGCCATTGTCGAGACGATCGAGAAGGAAAACCTGGCGGCGGCGCACGCCTTGCGCACTGGAATGGGCGGTGGCGACCCTCAGCTGATACGAACCGGAGACCTGGCCAAGGCGTGGCGTCGCGATGTGGACCGTGAGTACCACCTCCACTACTGGGACTGTGGAGGTGGTGTCGTCGAGCTGGCGTCCATTGGCGTCCATAATGACTTCTCGATACCAGAGTAGTTTGCGTCTGGTAGGTGGCGTTACCCCAGGGGGTGATTCCAGTTATTGGCTCACTTCCAGGTTGTATGCCAGTCTCCGACCCTCACCCCCTCCACCGCAAACGGCCGCTCCGACCACACGGCGACCGTCCGGCTGGCCCCGGCAGGCAGGTCGAAAAAGCTGTCGTCCAGCCACCAAGCGCCGGCTTCCTCTGGAATCAGCAGGTGGCAGAGCCGCGTATACGCCTCAGCGGCCACGCGCACCTCGGTGAGCCACCCCTCCCCCTGGCGCTCCTGCCGCAGCAGCTCCAGCCGCGGCGCCACCGCTGGCCAGGGGATCTCCTTCCAACCGTCGGGGAAGAAGGTGACCACTGGCAGCTCGCGGCCGTCCACGGTGGCGGCGGCAAAGAGGTAGCTGCCCGGCTCGCCGCCCAGGTCCTCGCGCCGCACGGTGTGCAGCCGCGCCGTCTCCACCGGGCCGACGCGCACGCTCTGCTCTTGCGCCCAGAGCTCCCGGCCATCCAGCCCGGCCTGGCCAAAGCGGATCGTGGCCTGAACGGGGGCGGCCCCGTCGTTGGAGAAGAAGAACCCGATCTCGCCCCGGCGCTCCATGATGATGGGCAATTGCGGCGCGCAGGCCCGCTTGGCCGCATAGTAGGATGGCTTGGGGCGCCGGTAATAGTCGATGATGGACCAGTTGCTGGTGGGCCAGCAGTCGTTGTACATCCACATCATGGCGCCGCCGTTGTTGGGCCGGTCGCGCCGGGCCGACTCGAACTCGCCGCGCATCATCTCGACATGGGTGGCCTGCCCATGCTTGACATATTCCTGCAAGCTGTTGATCTCGCCAAAGATCGCCCCGGCGATGCGCAGCGTTTGCTCATAGTGGGGGAGATTGGCGTGGCCCCGCTGGATGTGATAGATCCACATGTCGTCAGGCGGCCAGTGGCTCGCTGCGGGCAGGAACGAGCGGAGCGTCTCCACGTTGCAGGGCCCCTGGATGCAGAACTCAGAGTCGTAGGATTGCACCACGTCGAAATGCTTCCGGAACTGCTCCGGGTGGCCCTGGCTCTCAAAGAGCGCCCACTTCCAGCAAGAGAGGTGGTGGTTGCCGCTCTCGGGCAGGTTCCCGGCATCCTCGTGGGACTGGGGGCTGCTCTCCACGTAGGGCACGCCCAGCCCCAGCTTGTCCGTGAGCCCGCGCAGGATCATGGTATAGATCTCGGGGTCGTCGCGCAGGCGATTCACCTGCAAGTCGCCGCCGGACTCGGAATAGACCCCGGTGTCCGCCATGGCGCGAGACTCGGCCTCTTCGTTGGGCAGGCTCCAGGAGTAGACGTCCTCATTGCAGCCGCACCAGAGGGTGATGCAGGGGCGGTTGCGCAGCCGGCGGAGCTGGTATTGGGCCTCGGCGATGATCTCTTGGCGGAGCAGGTCCACGGGGTAGCCCGCGCTGGCGAACATGAAATCCTGCCAGACCATGATGCCGAGCTCGTCGCACAGGTCGTAAAAGATGGGCCGCTCATAGATGCCACCGCCCCAGATGCGCAGCATGTTAAAATTGGCCTCGGCGGTCTTGTGCAGGTAAAAGTCGTACTGCTCATCGGTCGCCTCCGCGGGCCAAAGCTCCAGCGGGATCCAGTTCCCGCCCTTGCAAAAGACCCGCTGGCCGTTCACCTTGAGCCAGAACGAGATACCCGGGCCCGCCTCCGGCGTGAACGGCTCCTCCAGTATCTCGACCTCGCGGATGCCCAGCCGCCCGGCGCGGCTCTCGACCACCTGGCCGCCGACGACCAGGTCCACGGCATAGTCATAGAGCGCGGGCTCGCCCAGGCCGTTGGGCCACCACAGGGCGGGGTCGGGGATGTCGAGCGAGAGGTGTGAATAGCAGCGCCCCGGCCGCTCCACGCGCGCCGCCACGTCCGCGCCATGGCCTTGCACCCGGATGTCCAGATGGTAGCCCGCGTCCCGCGCGGCGGTGTTGACGCGGAATTTCCAGTCCAGGCGCCCCGAGAGGTGCGACTGGACCGACACGTCCACCAGGCGGGGGCCACCGTGGTGCTCGAGCCAGACGCCGCCCATGACGCCGATGGAAGGCAGCGGCAGCGACCAGTCCCAGCCGAAGGAGAACTGGGGCTTGCGCATGAGCACGCGACGGCGCCGCCAGCCGGCCAGTTCGTCGGCCCGCGGGCCGCCCATGACCTGGTCGATGCTGCGGAAGCGGAGCGCCAGCACGTTCGGCTGGTCGGGCTGGAGCAGTCCGCTCACGTCGAAGCGGTGCAGGCGAAAGGCGTTTTCCGTGCGGCCCAAGAGCTGGCCGTTCAGGTAGACATCCGCGTGGCCGTCCACCCCATCCAGGCAGAGGTCGGCGTGGCGGCCCAGTTGCTCTGCGGGGCAGGCGAACTCGGCGCGCAGCCACCACTCCCGCGCGGTGACCCAGTAGCACTGCCGGGCGTTGTCGGCATAGTGGGGATCGGGCATGCGGCCATCGCGCACGAGCGCCGCGTTGACGTCGCCGGGGAGGGAGAGGGCGTGCCAGGTTGCGGTGTCCAGGCCAACCTGGGATAGGGCCTGGGGATCCCCGGCGTCCGGGGCAAAATCGGTGAAGCGCCAATCGGAATCGAGTCGAGTTCTCAGCATGATGGCCCTCCGATGAATTGTTTTAAGGAGCAAGGCTGGCGTAGCGCCGGCCTATCTCGGCATCCTAGGGCGCATAGTAGCGCCAGGCCGCGCGCAGCCCCGGCCCCACGCGCTCGGGGAAGCGCTCGATCAGCGCCGCCAGCGCCGGCACGGCAAAAAGGGCGACGGCCGCGGCCTCGCCGTCCACGAAACGTATCCGCGACAGCGCCCCCTCGTGCAGCCGCCCGCGATAGACGTGGCAATCCTCCACGTCATAGATCGTCCCATCGTCGCGGGGATCGATGTACTCGCCGCGAACCAGCAGTTCGACATCGGCCAAGTCCGGCGGCCCCAGGCCCAGCTCTTCCCGCAGCTCCAGCCAGCGCGCCTCTTCCGGCGGGGTGGCGCCCACCACGTGGCCCGCCGCGGGGAGATCGAAGCATCCCGGCGCCTGCGGGCGGTCCACGCCGCGCACCTGAGCTAGAGTATAGCCCTCGCGCGCGGCGTCGTCGAGGAACCATTGCACCGTGGCATGGCGCAGCCCGGCCAGGTGGCAGAGCCAGCGCGCGGCGAGCAGGGCAGGGCGCGGCGCCTGCGTCTCCTGGAACCACAGGCCGAACTCGGGCCGCTGCCCGATGGTCCGGCGGTAATCCTCGAGCATGGCCGCGGTCGCCGGGATCGGCGCGCCGTCGGCGGCCACGTTCCGCAGGTACTCGCGCCTGCCGTATTCCGGCGCCAGGCTGGCTGCGTCGAGCCCCTGCTCAAAGGCCTGGCGCGCGGCGGCGTAGGCCTCCTCGGTGAGGGCATGCCCCGCCGCCCGCACGGTCCGGCGCAGCGCCATGGTCGCGGCCTGCACGGCTAGGCCTCGCCGGCGATCTCGGCGCGGAGGGTGACCAGCGCCTCGGCCAGGAACGGGGAGGGCGCCAGGCCGTCCACCGGCGCGCCGTCCTGCGCCTGCTGCATCAGGCTCATCTGCCGCGCCAGGCTTGGCCGCGCGGCGTCGGCCTCCAGGAAGCGCGCCAACGCCAGCGCCGGGCCCGCGCCGGCTTCCAGGTCGGCGGCGAGCTGCTGGTAAAAGCGCTGCATCTTGGCGTACCGGCCCTCGAAAACCGGAACGCTCAGTGGGTTGGTCAGCTTTTGGGCGCGATCCTGCACCCGCACCAGCCAGTCGCGCCCCTCGGTGACCATGGCGGGGATGGGGGCGGCGCGGTGGGCGCGGATGGTGATAAACCGGGTGAAGGCGATATAGCCGAAATTGGCGTCGATGAGGTCGGCATCATAGAGCGCCAGGTTCTCGACGGGGTGGGCGGGGTCGCAGGTGATGTGGTTGGCGATGGCGTGCAGCACCCGCTGGCGCGTGGGCGCGTCGATGCCCAGCTCGACCAGGACCGGCTCGGCGCGTTGGGCGCTGGGCTCGGCGTGCGGCTCGCCGGCGGGCTTGCCGATGTCGTGCAGCAGCGCCGCCAGCTCGACGACGCGCTCGTCGGCGCCGAACCGGCGGGCCAGCGCCAGGCTCAGGTTGCGGACGCGCAGGGTGTGCTCGAAAGTGTAGCCGGGCCAGGTGAAGCCCTGCCACTCGTCCGGCCAGGCCGAGAGGGCCTGCTCGATGATGCTCTCGATGCGATGGATGGTTTCGGCGTATGTCATACGGCTCCTCAGGACCAGTTTTTCGGCCACTGGAAATGCTCGCGCATCTCCTCATGGCCCTCGAAATTCATGATATCTTCCAGCACCGCCAGCGCCTGATCGTAGGTGCGGGTTTGGTGGCTGTCCAGCACGTTCCACAAGAGCATGGAGCGGTCGCCGGTCTTGAAGGCCTCCAGCTGGCGCTCCATGTGCAGCCAGTCGGGCAGGATATGCTCCAGGAAGAGCTTGTTGGGCAACGGCTCCACCTGCACCGGCTGGATGCCCTTGGCGTTGACCAGCGCGGGGACCTCCACCACCACGTCCTCGGGGATGCCGGGCAGCGCGCCGCGGTTGGGCACGTTGACCTGGAAGTAGCCCTCGTGGTTGTTCACCAGCCCATCGATGATGGGCACCTGCTGCTCGCGGGTGGGTTTGCTGCCAAAGACCTCGGTGACCCGCGCCTTGGGGTCCTGGATCAGCCGCGCCATCTCGGCCAGGCGCTTTTCCAGGCCCTCCACGTGCACCGGCCGAGCCAACTCGGTGTCGGGGCCGCCCCACGGCTCGCCGAACCAGCGCTTCTTGGTGGCCAGGTCGGTATGGTACCACCACCCGCCGCGCCGCACCGTGTCGCCGATGGGGAAGAGGCCGTACATGTGATATTGGTGCACCGCGCCACGCGATAGCTGCGCGTCGTGGGTGCGCGTGGCCACGTGGGTGCGCCAGTACTCCTCGCCTTTGGTGGCGATCCACTCGTCGACCTTGGGGTAGGCGTCCTGGCCGTCCACGTAAAAGTGGGTCAGCCAGATGTTGTGGTTAAAGCCGGGCGCCTCCCAGGTGATGCGCTGCTCGCCCGCCCAGACCTTGTCCATTTGCGCCGCGCCGGTGACGGCGGCGAGCTCATAGACGCCATAGTGGCCGTGGCACAGGCCGCAGACCTGGATGCCCGTCTCGCGGGTCATCAGCGTGCACCCCTCGAACACCGGGTTGCCGGACTGGATCAGCCAGGCGTCGGGGCAGATGCGCTCCATGTCGCGGGCCACGTCCAGCATCAGTTGGAACTGGTAAAACGGCCCTGCCGAGACGCCGCCGTAATAATAGCCGTGCTTGGCGGTCATTTCGCGCAGGGCGCGGGCGTGATAGTGCCCCTTGACGGCGGCGGTGTTGATCACGAAATCGGCGCCGTCCAGCGCGGCCTCGCGGTCCAGCGTGCTATCAAAGGTAAGGCGCGAGCCCAGCTCGGCGGCGTAGCGCGTCGCCAGCTTGTGCACCACCTCCAGGCGTTCCTGGTCGATGTCCATGAAGGAGACATGGCTCCCGTCCAGGCTGGCGGTGAGGCAGATGTCCTTGACCAGGCCGAGGGAAAAGGTGGCGCTTCCCGCGCCGATGACGCCGATCTTGATCGATTTAGGCATGTGTGTTCTCCTTGTGCTTGAGCGCCCAAGATACTCGGTATCGCGACCTCTTGGCCCGTGGCGGGAAGAGTCTCGTCCCGGCTCGCTGGGTGCGTCTGCGGGCTACATAGCCAACGCGCGCTCCAGCGGGTCGGCGAGCCCCATCTCGTGGGCCATGCGGCGCAGATAATCCAGGTCCAGGGCTTCTCCCTGAGCCTTGATAACGCCCAGCACGTCGCGCCATTGCCGATCCGAGACCTGTTCGCCCAGGCGATACCAGTCCAACTTGGCCAGGGCGATGTCCTCGGCGCTGATGACGTAGGCGCTCTGCTCTGGCGAATCTGCCAGTGGGATGCGCTGCCTGCGGCTCAGTTGGGCGCGGTCGAATGCGCGGGGCCGGGCCACGAAGATATCCACCTTGACCGAGCTGGACAGATGAATCAGGTTGAAGAAGCGCCGCTGCGCGACGGCCTCGCGGATGCTCTCTCCATCGGCATAGAACTCCTCCCCCAGGGCGCCCAGCAACTCCCCTTCCCGCCCCCGCTGCAGATCGGCCACGATATCGATGTCGAGGGTGCTCCGCACCACGCCGTGGATGGCGCTGGCGACCGAGCCCCCGATCGCATAGGCAATTCCCAGGCCCTCCAGGATGCCGGTCACCCGCAGCACGACCTCGGTAAAGGAAGTGGCCATCTCTTGCGCTCTCCCTTCGGCCCCCACGGAGCCATACGCCTGCTTGGCTATCTCGGCGCCCAGCAAGGCGTCAGCGAGGCGCCGTTCGAGCGTTTGCAGAGGCTCGGCGGGGTGTAGCTGCCGCAGTCCCGCCAGCGCCAGGGTTGCCAGCGAGGCATGCATATCCCCTAACAAGGCCATCTTGCGCCAAGGCGCCATGCGGCGCTGCAGCTCGAGCTGAAGCGCCTCGATCTCGGGCGCGGTATCTTGCGAGAGCGACATCATGGCAAACTCGCTTGCTAAATATCCAGGTTGCGCACCTCTTTGGCGTGGGTCTGGATGAAGCGCTTGCGCGGCGGCACGCTGGAGCCCATCAGCATGTCAAAGACGCGATCCGCCTCGGCGCCATCGTCCACGGTCACTTGGACCAGGGTGCGCGAGTCGGGATTCATGGTGGTCTCCCAGAGCTGCGTGGGGTTCATCTCGCCCAGGCCCTTGTAGCGCTGAAGCGTGATGCCATCCTCATGGCCCTTGACCAGCGCATCCTTGTCCTCGTCGGTATAGGCATAGTGCACATCGTTCCGGCGCTGGACGCGATAGAGCGGCGGCTTGGCCAGGAAGAGGTGCCCGCTTTCGATCAGCGGGGCCATGTAGCGGAAAAAGAAGGTCAATAGCAGCGTGGCGATGTGCGCGCCATCCACATCCGCATCGGTCATCACGATGATGCGGTGGTAACGCAGGTTAGTGAGGTCGAATTGCGAGCCGATGCCCGTCCCCAGCGCGGTGATGAGCGCCTGGACTTCCTTGTTGCCCAGGATGGTGTTCAGGCGGCTCTTTTCCACGTTGAGGATCTTGCCGCGCAGCGGCAGGACGGCCTGGAAGCGCCGGTCGCGCCCCTGTTTGGCCGAGCCGCCGGCGGAATCGCCTTCGACGATATAGAGCTCGGCGTTGGTGGGGTCTTGCTCGGAGCAGTCGGCCAGCTTGCCTGGCAGGGTCATGCTCTCCAGGGCGCTCTTGCGGATGACCAGGTCGCGGGCCTGGCGCGCGGCCTGCCGCGCGCGCGAGGCGGTGAGCGCCTTGTCCACGATCTGCTTGCCGACGCGGGGGTTATCATCCAGATACTTGGAAAAGGCCTCCGCGACGACGGATTCGACCTGGCCGCGCAGCTCGGCGTTGCCCAGCTTGGATTTGGTTTGGCTTTCGAACTGCGGGTCCGACATCTTGACGCTGACCACTGCGGTCAGCCCCTCGCGGACATCCTCACCGCCAAAGTTGGTATCCTTGTCCTTGAGCAGCCCGGCTTTGCGGGCGTAATCGTTCAGCGAGCGCGTCACCGCGGAGCGAAAGCCCGTCAGGTGGGTGCCGCCGTCGACGGTGTTGACGTTATTGGCGAAGGAATAAACCGACTCGGCGTAACCATCGTTGTACTGGATGGCAGCCTCCACCAGGGTGCCCTCGATCTGCGCTTCCACATGGAAGGGCGGCGAGTGCAGCACCTCGCGGTTGCGGTTGAGGTAGCGCACGAACGAGGTGACCCCGCCCTCGAAGTGAAAGCTCATCTCGTGATCGGCGCGCTCATCGCGAAAAGCGATGGTCAGCGCCTTGGTCAGGAAAGCCATCTCGCGGAAGCGCTGGGCCAGGGTCTCGAAACGATAGTCCAACTGCTTAAAGATGGTTTCGTCCGGCAAAAAGTGGGTCTTGGTGCCCGTCTCTTTGGCCTTGCCGACCTGCTCCACCGGCGTCACGGGCTTGCCCTGTTCGTAGCGCTGCCGGTATACGTGGCCATCCCTCTGCACCTCGACCTCGAGATAGGCCGAGAGCGCGTTCACCGCCGAGACGCCCACGCCGTGCAAGCCGGAAGCGACCTTGTAGCTGCCGCTGCCAAACTTGGCGCCGGCGTGGAGCACTGTGTGCACCACCTCCAGCGCATCCTTGCCGGTCTGCTCGTTGATGCCGACGGGGATGCCGCGGCCATTGTCCACCACGGTGACGCTGTGATCGGGGTGGATGGTGACCTCGATGCGGTTGCAGATTCCGGCCAGCGCCTCGTCGATGCTGTTGTCCACCACTTCGTAAACCAGGTGGTGGAGGCCCCGGATATCGGTGCTGCCGATATACATGCCCGGCCGGCGGCGCACCGCCTCCAGGCCCTCCAAAACCTGGATATCGGCGGCGGTGTAGGTAGAAGCAGATTCTGCCATGGGTATCAGGACTCCTTATCGACTTGAGCTTGCTTTTGGGCGAGCAAGGCCTGGGCCAGGTGCTCTCGCCAGTCGGCATAGCAATCGCGGAAAAAGACCAGCCCCGCCGCGGCCAGCCCCGCGCTGACAAAGGCATTGGCGACGATGGCGAAGAGCATCCCGGGGATGCTCCCGGTAAAGATCGGCCAGACCAGGCCCAGGCCGGTGCGAATCAGGCGGATCAGGATCAGCAGGATCAGCACCACCCAGAAGTTCTTGTGCACGATATTCATGCTGGTCCACCAGGCGCGCAGCGGCGGCTCCTCGCCCAGCAGGATGCCGTGCGGGATGAACATGATATAGAGGGCGAACCAGAAGGCCAACGTGCTGCCGAGCAGCGTCAGCATCTGCACCAGGAACGGGCTGAGCGCCCCGGCGATGAGCAGGACGATGACCAGCGGCCCCGCGATCATCGCCAAGACCAGGGCGATGGCGCAGGCCAGGATGATCACATGCAGCCAATAGCGGCCCAATCGGCGGCCGAGGTAGCGCAGGTTGATCTGCTCTTCGCGGACCTGCTGCGCGATCAGGCCGTGATAGATCACCGCCACCAGCAGGCCCACCAGTACCAGGACGACCAGGGCCCCGAGCAGCGGCCAGCCGCTGGCGATCTGGATCACCCGGCCGGACCCCGCCGGCACGTCGCCCAACAGGCCGTTGCTGGCGATCAGGCTGGGCAGATCCAGGAGCCCCATGGAGAGAAAGGAGAGCACGTTGAGGCTGGACACGACGGTGAACAGGTTGAAGCGCTGGCCAAAGTCGCGCCAGAGGCGCTCCACGTCCATCTCTTGCCACAGCTCCCAGGCCTCGGCCCAGGCGGGGTTGTCCGGCTGCGCCAAGCTTAGCATCCCCTCCAGGCCTCGCTCCACCAGGGGCTGCAACGATATCTGCGGCCCCAGCCAGTAGAAAAGGTCCAGCAGGATGGGCAACAGGATGATCCACGGGCGACGAGCGATGACCTCGAACCCGGCGGATAGCGTCTCGATGATGCGCTTCAAAGCGATCGACCTCCAAGGTTGTCTCGCCGCCGAAGGCGAGCCACAGTCTGATTATAGCAGAACATCAGTTCTTCTGTCAAGCTCTCAAAACCAGCTAGAACAGCACCAACTGGTCGCCGCGCAGCTTGTCCTCGATCTTGGTGGCGATCAGCTCCAAGTGCCCGCCATCCTGGACGAAATCCAGCCGGTCCGCCGGCACCACCAAGAGCGGGCAGAGCGTAAAGCTCGCCGTCCACGCTTCGTACAGCGTATTCAGCCGCTCCAGGTACTCGGGCGCGATGGAGCGCTCATACTCGCGGCCGCGCATGGCGATGCGGTGTTGCAGGGTGGGCACCGAAGCGCGCAAGTACACCACCAGGTCGGGCGGCGGCAAGATCATGGTCAGGACCTGGTACAGCTCGCCATAGCAGCGATAGTCGCGCTCGTCCATGTCCCCTTGGAGATACAAGTTCCGCGCAAAGATCTCGGCATCCTCGTACACGCTGCGGTCCTGGATCACCGAGTGGGGGCGGTCCAGCAGCAGGCGATGATGCCGCAAGCGGCGCGAGAGGAAAAAGACCTGCGACTGAAAGCTCCAGCGCCGCATGTCGCCGTAAAAATCGGCCAGGTAGGGGTTGGCGTCTACCGGCTCGGGAAAGGGCTCCCAGCCGAACCGCCGGCTCAGCAGCCCGGTGAGCGTGGACTTGCCCACGCCGATGTTGCCCGCGATGGCCACAAAGTGTTTCATGGCGCACCTCCACCCGCAGCCGCCTGGTTTGGGCTGTCCCCGCTGGTCCACATGGTGTCCCAGGTGCGGTCGCAGTTCTGGCGCATCTTGTGGAGATAAGCGTCCTCCAGGTCGACGCCGGCATAGTTGGCCAGCTTTAGGATATAGGCCAGGCAATCCGACAGCTCGTCGCGCAGGCCTTGCTGCTGCTCGGCCAGGGCCGATTCCAGGGCCTGCCCGGCGGACATGCCGTCGCGCTCCAGCATCTGCCGGCGCCGCAGGGCGTGGGTCATCTCGCGGGCCAGCTCGCCGATCTCTTGCTGCAAGCAGAAAAAGTTCATAAAGATGTCGGTGGAGAAGCCCTTCTCCTGATCGAAGGCGCGGTGCCAGCGCTGCAGGGCGGGCAGGCTCTGGTGCTCCCCATCAAAGATGGCGCGGCTGTTTTCGGTCAGCCCCTCCGCCGAGATCTCGAGCAGGGAGCGCTGATGGGTGCCCTGTTGCAGCACGGAGCGGATGCGCTCGACGACCAGGGCCAAGTCCTCCGGGTTGCGCACGATGTTGAGACGGTTCGTGTCGATGGTCAGAACCGGGCTCAGGTCATAGTCGGCAAAAAAACGCTCATAGGCCCCGTTCAGCGCCTCCATGTACTCGCGGTCCATGTTGCGCTCATAGGAGCGGTCGCGGATGGCGATGCGCTCCATCAGCACGTCCGTGTCGGCCTTGAGGTAGGCGATCAGGTCGGGGCGGACCAGCTTTTCCGCCAGCAGGTCGTGCAGGTGATCGTACAGCGCCAGCTCGTCGCCATGCACGTTGAGGTGCGCAAAGAGGCGGTCCTTGGCAAAGGTGTAATCGCCGACGACGTTGCCGCTCTCCAATAGGGCGGGCGTCGCCAACTGCTGGCGGTAGCGGCTCAGCAGGAAAAAGATCTGGGTCTGAAAGGCGTATTGCTGCCGGTCGCCATAGAACTTGGAGAGGAAGGGGTTCTCCTCGAACACCTCCATCAGCAGCTTGGCCTTGAACTCGGGCTGGATCAGGCGCGCCAGGGTGGACTTGCCCACGCCGATGGCGCCCTCGATCGCGATATACAGGTTTTTCGACACGCCGGCCTCCTCAGTGGGCCCATTTCAAGCGCCCCGATCATAGCACATCGTCCTTGGTTCGTCAATTGGGCGCCGTGAGATTTGGCGGCGCGCTGGTATTGGAGTACACTGGCCCCAGTTGCGCCGAGGAGGTCATCATGGAGGTTCGTTACGAGCGCCTGCGCCCCGATCAGATCGTGGCGCGCCGCCAAGCTTGCCCCGTCGCTTATTTGCCCATCGGCACCATCGAGTGGCACGGCGAGCACAACCCCGTCGGGCTGGACACGCTCAAGATCCATGCGCTGCTGCAGCGCTGCGCCGAACGCACCGGCGGCCTGGTCTTTCCGCCGCTGTACTATGGAGAGAGCCGCGAGCAGGCGCTCATGGAGGCGAATGCCTCCGATCGCGAGCAGATCGCGGCCAAGATGGCCCTGCCTCCGGAGAATTTCAAGCCGGGCTATATGTTCGCCAGCCCGGCGCAGCAGAGCAGCAACTATTACCATCTGCTCATGCACATCATGTTCGAGATCAAGAGCCTGGGCTTCAAGGTGCTGGCGGTGGGCGCTGGACACTATCCCCTGTTGGACCACGCGCGGGCGGCGGCATCCTCTTTTCACCAGGCGCAATACGGCGGCGAAAAGATGCTCGTCTGGCCCTTCACCGGCTACGAGCTGGTGCGCGAGCGCTTCTCCCCCGCCGGGGACCACGCGGGCAAGTGGGAGACCTCCATGCTGATGCACCTCGACCCGGGGATGACGGACCTCTCGCGGCTGCCGGCGGATCGCTCCACGCCGCCCATCGGGGCCTCCAACAACGGCGTGCAGGACGCCTCCGCCGCCTGGGGCGCAGAGGTCGTGGCCGCCATCGTCGACCAAGTGGATATCAAGGTGCGCTACCTGCTGGATAACTATGCCAGCTTTCGAGGGCACGGGGCGCCGTTATTCATCTAGAAAGGGAGATTGGTCTATATGAAAGCAGCAATCCTCTATAACGATCGCGATATCCGGATGGGGACCGCGCCGGACCCGGAGATCAAGCCCGACCAGGTGCTGGTACGCCCGCTCTACGTGGGCATCTGCGGCACGGACCTGCATATCTACCGCGGCGAGTTTCACGATCGCGTCAAGTACCCGGCCATCCTGGGCCACGAGTTTGGCGGCGTGATCGAAGAGGTGGGCAAGGAAGTGCCGGGCTACAAGCGCGGCGACCGGGTGGTGGTGGACCCGATCCTCTCCTGCCACCATTGCACCGCCTGCCTTACCGGACACATCAACGCCTGCCGCACGCTCAAGCTCTTGGGCGTGGACCTGGACGGCGGCTTTGGGCAGCTTGTGGCCGCGCCTTTCGAGACGCTCTTCAAGTTGCCGGAAGAGATTCCCATGCAGGACGTGCCCATGGTCGAGTTGTACTCTATCGGCCATCACGCCTTGCGCCGGGGCGCCGTGCAGCCGGGTGAGACCGTGGTCATCCTGGGCGCGGGCAAGGTGGGGCTCTCTATCCTGGACGTGCTCTGCCACAGCGCCGGGCCGGCCATCGCCATCAGCGTCGACCGGGAGGATCACCGGCTGGGCATCGCGCAAAAGATCGGCGCCGATGCGACCATCAATAACCAGTACGAGGATGCGGTGGCGCGGGTGCTGGAGCTGACCAACGGCGAGGGGGCGGACTGCGTGATCGAGGCCATCGGCCACTATACCGTCGCCGAGGGCCAGGAGCCGCCGCTGCAACAGGCGGTGCGGATGGTGCGCAACGGCGGGCGCATCGTCACGCTGGGTCTGGGCGAGCAGCGCTCCGATGTCTTTTTCAAGACCTTTGTCATCAAGGAAGCGGAACTGATCGCCTCGCGCGTTACCATGGGCGAGTTCCCGCGGGCGATCCGCCTGCTCTCCAAGGGCATCCTGCACCCTGAGCTGCTGATCACCCACCGCCTGCCCATCCGCGAGGCGGCCAAGGCCTTCTCCAGCCTGGATCACGAGGACCCGGAAACGATCAAGGTCGTGCTGGACGTGCAGGCGGTGTAGCGAAGCAGTCTCGCTGGCGACCAACAAAAAACAGGGCCTCGCTTAGCTAGCGAGGCCCTGTTTGCGTCCCTGGGGCTACCAGAGGCCGGTGAGGTTGCGTTCGCCGGTCACCTGCGGCTTGATGACGACGGGCAAATAGCTGTAATGGAAGGGCTCCGGCGTCGCCGTGGGCGTGTCCGTCGGCGTATCGGTCGCCGTCGGCGTGTGGGTCTCCGTCCAGGTGGCCGTGGGCGTCGGCGTCATGGTCTCCGTGGGCGTCCAGGTGCTGGTCGGCGTGGCGGTATCCTCCGGCGTCGCCGTGGCGGTGTCGGTGGGCGTGGCCGTGGGCGTCGGCGTCATGGTCTCCGTGGGCGTCGCGGTGAACGTCTCAGTGGGCGTCGGCGTAAAGGTCCACGTTGGCGTGGGTGTGTCCGTCGGCGTGTACGTCGCGGTCGGCGTGTGGGTGTCGGTCGGCGTCGGCGTTGGCGTAAAGGTGGCGGTAAAGGTTGGCGTGGGCGTCGGCGGCAGGTCGTAGCCGAGCACGAGCCGCGGCCGGTGCGTCAGGTCGTCCCCTTCCGAGGAGACGAAGCTGTAGGTCTGGCCGTCCTCTCCGGTGCTGCGGATCAGCACGCCATAGTTCTCCGCCGGGTCGGCCAGCCAAAGCCGGGCCAGCTCGCTGAGATCGAACGATACCCAGCCCGTCTTGGGCGTCACGGTCACCGAGAAGGCGATCTCGCCGGCGCGGTCGGTGCCCAGGCCGTTGCACCCACCGATGGCCCAGGGGATCGAAGTCGTGGCGTTGCGCCAGGAGGCATGCTCCTCGCTCCAGGCGCGCAAGACCCGGTGGGCGTATAGCCGCAGATCCTTGGAGCCAGGCTTCGCTACGTAGAGCTCCAGGCTGGCGCGCACGTTAAAGGCGCCGGCGGGGATTTGGGTCAGGTCGAACTGGATCAGGCTATGACGGACGTTCCCCGCCGTGAGTTGCAGGGTCTCCTCGGCGCCTGGGGTCAGGGCCGAGCCCCAAGAGAACATGTAGGTGTCGGCGGTCCCGTCATAGCCGCGGAACCCTTGCTGAAGCAGGCTCTGGAAGGGCGATACCGGCGGCAGGGTGGCCCGGAGGACCCACAGTCCGTTGTTGAAATCCAGCGCATAGATCAAGTCGCCCTCGACCCAGGTCTCCTGGATATAGCCAGGCCGCGAGTACTCGCCGGGCGTGACCGGCTTGCCCGGCACCGGCCAGGTGTAGACGAACATGGGCTGTTGCGGCGAGAGCATCTCCAGGATGTGGATGCCTGCCGCGCCGCCGCTGACATAGGTCCGTTGGTCAGCGTAGAACACGTTCAGGCTCTCGCCCCCCAGTTCCCGATAGTCGGTCATGAAGGGGGTGGAGGACGAGGTGATGTCCACCACCTTGAGCCCCTCATCGCGGGTAGCGACATAGGCATAGTTGCCCGCCAGGTCCAGCCCTTTGGGCTCCATGGTGATCACGTTCTCCGCGGCGCGCCAGGGGTCGGCGGGATAGGAAACGTCATAGATCACGAGGCGATGCTCGGTGAGGCCGTCGGCGTGCAGCACATAGACGTAGCCGCCGCGGGCGCGCAGGGCGCGCGGGGTGCACCGCGAAAAGCCGACAAAGGTCGGCGCGGCGGGGTTGGCGATGTTGTAGGCGTAGAGGCCCGAATGCCAGGAGGCGATATAGGCCATGTTGCCATCCACGTCCACGTCGATGCACCAGCCCGGGATATGGGTGGAACTCACCAGGGTGGGGTTGGTGGGCGTGGAAATGTCCACGATCTGCAAGCCTTGGTCATAGCAGGCCAAATAGGCATAGTTGCCGCGCACGCGGACGGCGAAGGCCTGCCCCACCTCCGGCAGCGAGGCGACCCAGGCGGGGTGGGCGGGATCGGCCACGGAAAAGATCTGCAAGCCTCCCTCGATCGCGGCCACATAGGCATAATCGCCGACGACCTGCAGGTCACGCAGTTGGCCGGTGGCCGGGCGAGGGGCCGCATAGCCGACGACCTGCACCGATGGCTCGGGGATGAACGGCGCCTGCGCGGGCGCGGCCTGGGCGGCGGGGGCCTGGAGCCACAACAACGGCAGAAGCAACAGCAAGCAGGCTCGCAACAGGATGCCGCGCGCTTGGTGAACGTGGGCTCTTCTCATGGGAATCGCTTCCTCCTTCCGGGATCGCGGGCCAGAGGGCAATGCCAGGCGCTCCGCGGTCTGCGGTCTGGATGCCGCGGCCCGACTGGTCCAGGCCAGCCGCGCCGCGGCAGTCATTGTCAGGGTAGGTCGTTCTGCTTACGGATAGTCGGTATCCCGCACGGGCACGATGTCCGAGATCCTCACGCCCTTCCATTCGAGCCACATGACATAGTAGCGGGCGTGCATATCGAACTTGAGCTCGCGCTGATCCAGCGGCGTCCTGGGCGAGCCGGGCGGGATATCGCCGTTCCAGCGGCCGGCGAGCGTCTCACCGGGGGCCAGCGGCGGCACCAGGATGGGCACGTATTTCCACTGGATCGGCGCGCCGGTGAGCGGCGTCGTCGAGTTGGTGGAATAGCCGACCAGGGTCATCTCGCGGTTCTCCGGCGGATCGCTAAAGGCGCAATCCAGGGAGAGGTTGGTGACGCTGAGCACGTAGGACACGCCTGGGTCAAAGTAATAGGTGGCATCCACATCCGCCTGCATGTTCGGCACGCACACGGTGGCCGTCGGCGTCGGGGTGATCGTGCGGGTGTGGGTCGCCGTGGGCGTATGGGTATTCGTGGGCGTCGCCGTATAGGTGGCGGTGGCCGTCGGCGTATCGGTCGGCGTTGCCGTGGAGGTGGGCGTATCGGTCGGCGTGGCCGTCGGCGTCCACGTGTTGGTCGGCGTGGCGGTGTCGGTCGGCGTCGCCGTGGCCGTGTTCGTCGGCGTGGCGGTGGCGGTGTCCGTCGGCGTAAACGTTGCCGTGTACGTGGCGGTTGGCGTATTCGTCGCGGTGGCGGTGGCGGTGTCGGTCGGCGTCGCCGTGGCGGTATCCGTCGGCGTGGCCGTGCTGGTTGGCGTATAGGTGTGCGTTGGCGTCGGCGTGTAGGTTAGGGTGGGCGTCCACGTCGCCGTATTCGTCGGCGTGTAGGTGGGCGTGTGCGTCCAGGTGGCCGTGTGGGTCGGAGTATCGGTCGGCGTCGGCGTCGCCGTGGGGGTGGGCGTCGCCTCCCGCAGGATGATGGGCAGCCAAATGCGCACCGGCGTGCGCGTGGGCGTCGCCGTGAAGGTGGCCGTCTCGGTCGGCGTGTGGGTGGGCGTGTGCGTCCAGGTCGCCGTCGCGGTGTTGGTGGACGTGGGCGTAAACGTCGCCGTGGCCGTTGGTGTGGCGGTGGCTGTGTCCGTGGGCGTCCAGGTCGCCGTGCCGGTGGCTGTCGGCGTGTGGGTGCTGGTGGCGGTATTCGTCGGCGTCGACGTCGCGGTCGCCGTGTTGGTTGGCGTCGCCGTGAAGGTCCGAGTCGGTGTGGCCGTCACGGTGGCCGTCGCGGTCGCGGTGTCGGTCGGCGTCGGCGTGTTGGTCCAGGTGGCCGTGGCCGTCGCCGTGGCGGTGTTGGTGGGGGTCGGCGTGTGGGTCTGGGTCGAAGTCGCCGTCGGCGTGGCCGTGGCCGTGGCGGTATGGGTCGGCGTCGGCGTGTAGGTCCAGGTGGCCGTGGCCGTCGGGGTGTTGGTGGGCGTGGCCGTGGCGGTGTTGGTCGGCGTGTTGGTGCCGGTGGCGGTGGGCGTGTTCGTGGGCGACGGCGTAAAGGTCGCTGTGCCAGGGCGCTGGCCGAAGAAGAGCACGCCCATGCCCACCTGCGAGTTGGTGTCCGCGAAGGGGCCGCGCGCATCGACGCCCACGCGAATGCTGGGGATGTCCATCTCTTGGTCAAAGACGAACCGGAAGACGTGGGTGGTATTGGGCGCGGGGTGGGTGGCGCCATAGTAGCCCAGCGAATCCGCCCATAGCCCGTTGTAGCGCAGCCGATAGCGCGTGCCAAAGGTGGGGTCAAAGCCGCCGATCAGGAGCCACTCGTTGGCGTATTGGCGGCCCACGGCGGCAAAGAGGGCGGGATCCGGCGTGGCGACGGTGGACTCTGTGACGCTCATGGTCAGGTGGCTCAGTTGATCGAGGGTGAAATCCACGCCAAAGATGCGCAGGTCGTAGAGCGGCCAACTGGCTGAAGGGCCGGCGGTGATGGCGATATAATAGACATCGCCATAGTTGTAACCGCGGACCTGAAATCGCCCATCCAATAGGCTTAGCACCGGGCCGCTGGCGGCTGACGTGGGCAGCGGGAACGCCAGGGTAAGCAACCCGCTGCAAAGCCCCAGCAACAACAGGCACGCCCACAGGCGGGTAACTCGAGTGGAGCGCTTTCTCATGCGTGCACCTCCCCTGGTCGGGAAAAGGAACGTGACCTTGGTGTCAACGTGAAATCGACCACCGCGGCCGGCCCCTGGGCGGGGTGGGCAATCCGGCTTGGCGGTCGACGAGCAAAAAAGCCCGATTTACAGTAACGACGCGAAAACATGACAAAAAGTTACGACTGTGGTATAATCAGCACACTTTACCTAGGAGCTAAACATGCTACCATCATCTATCGAGTTGCCTGCCAACCTCGTCCCGATCGTGCAGGTTATCCTGTTCCTGTTGGGCGCGTACCTGTTGGCTTTTTGGCTGAGCATGGTCATTTGGACGCTGGTGGATATCCGCTCGCGCTCGCGGGATATCCTGACGGCGCTGCTATCGGTGTTGCTGGTGCTCGTGTTCGGCATCCCGGGCCTGGTGATCTATTTCATCCTCCGGCCCAAAGAGACCCTGACGCAGGCCTATCAGCGAGCGCTGGAGGAAGAGGCCCTCTTGCAAGGGATCGAGAACCAGTACGTCTGCCCTGGCTGCAAGCAAAAGGTCGAATCCGACTTTATGCTTTGTCCCAACTGTAACACCCAACTCAAGGAGCGTTGCCCGAACTGCGGGCGACTGCTCAACTTGAAGTGGAACACCTGCCCCTATTGCGGCCAATAGCCGGCCTCGGTTCGTGGCTTCCGAAAGCAGGGGCCAAGCCCACGTCGTTTGGTTTGGAGGAACTTGTGCCAGGAAGATATACGACCATCAGCATCCCGAAAGAACTCTATACCCGCGTTGATCAGATGATCCAGGGCACGGGGTTCAGGAGCACCACAGAGTATATTGTCTATCTGGTGCGCCAGGCCGTGGCAGCCATCGAGTCGGACCGGCGCTTGATCAACTCGATTCCCTACTTGGCGGCTGGTGAAGAGGTGACCCTGCCTGATGATGAGGGCGAGGAAGAAGCGGGTTGAACAACCTGTCCACTGCCTTGCGGTAGGCTCTCGACTTGTCGGGCCGGACGCGCGCTCGATGCCCCGGGTCAGCGCGGCTTTCCTTGCCGCTGTGCCCCCTTTCCGGGAATGCAGGCCGCTATGGTTGTCTCCCCCACTTTCCCTTGCAGTATATCACAATCGACCCAAACTCGCAAGAGGGTGAGCAGCCTTTCTTTGTTTCAATCAAGGTGTGCTATAATGGCCCCAGATTGGCCAAGGGTACGTGAGCCGTGGTTCCGATTCTGACCCAAGATTCACTCGACTTTATCAGCCATAGCGGCTCCCAGACGGAGCGGATCGGCTTGCGCCTGGCGCAGCTCTGCCAGCCTGGGGATGTGATCTGCCTGGAGGGGCCCTTGGGCGCGGGCAAGACCTGCCTGACCAAGGGCATCGGGCGAGGCCTGGATATCGCGGAGCCCATCACGAGCCCCACTTTTGTGCTGATCCACGAGCATCGCGTGCCCGGTTCCGGCATGCGGCTGTTCCATATCGACCTGTATCGCCTGGAAGAGGCGGCCTCTTCCCGCGCCGAGGCGCTGGGCCTGGGCCTGGACGAGTATCTCTATGGCGATGGCGTTTGCGTTATCGAGTGGCCGGAGCGCGCCCGCGAGCTTTTGCCGCCCGAACACCTCTGGATCACCCTGGGCCACATCGACGAGAACAAGCGCCGCGTGTGCATCAAGGCGATCGGGCCGAGGTACCAGCAGATGATCTCGCAGCTACGCAAGAGCGCTTTTGGCCTGGAAAGCTAGTATGCCAAGACGAGACAAAAGCCCCCGATTTCTGGCCATCGATACGGCGACGCGCTACGCGGGCCTCGCGATCTATGACGGCTCGGCGGTGTTGGTCGAGGAGTCGTGGTTGTCGTCCGAGAGCCATACGGTGGAGCTCATGCCCAAGATCGCGCGCGCCGCGGAGCAGCAGGGCCTCGCCCTGGCCGATTTGACGGGGCTGGCGGTGTCCTTGGGGCCCGGCTCGTTCACGGGCTTGCGCATCGGCATGAGCGTGGCCAAGGGGATCGCGCTGGCCACGGGCGCGCCGATCCTGGGCATTCCCACGCTGGACGTGCTGGGCTATGCCCACGCCCAGCCGGCGGTGCGCACCTGCGCCATCATCGAGGCCGGACGCAAGCGGCTCTGCGTGGCCACGTATCAGCGGCTGCCCGGGCCCGATGGGCCCGCGGCGTTGCAGCGCCTGGACGACTATCGCACCGTCTCGCCGGCCGAGTTGGTCGCCAGCATCGAGGCGCCCACCCTGTTCTGCGGCGAGATGGATCCCGAACTGCGCGAGATGCTCGCGGAGCAATTGGGCCACCTCGCGGCGTTGGCCTCCCCGGCCAGGTCGCTCCGGCGCGCTGGCTATTTGGCCGAGTTGGCCTGGGAGCGCTGGCAGCGGGGCGAGAGGGACAACCTGGCGACGCTGACGCCTCTCTACCTGCAACCGGCCGCCCCCGGAGCCTGCATATGAACTCGCAAGATTGGCCCTACCTGGTCGAGCCGATGCGCCCGGAGGACATACCGGCGGTCATGGTCATCGAAAGGATGGTCTACTCCCGCCCCTGGCCCGCCGAGGCCTACCGTTACGAGCTGGCCGAGAACCCTAAATCCCACTATTACGTGGCTCGCCTGAAGGATTACCGCCCCAGGCGAGAGGCAGGGCTGAAGGGGGCGCTCAAGCGCGCCTTTGGCAGCGCCGAGTCGGACGAGTCGCTCTTGGGCTATGGCGGCCTCTGGCTGATGGTGGACGAGGCCCATGTCTCTACCCTGGCGGTCCATAGCGATTGGCAGGGGCGGGGGGTCGGGGCGCTGTTGCTCGCCACGCTGATCGACAAGGCCGTCGAGTTGCAGGCCGCCTTTGTGACGCTGGAGGTCCGGGTCTCGAACTTGCGCGCCCAGACCCTCTACGAGCGGTACGGCTTTCGCAAGGTGGGCGTGCGTCGCAAGTACTACTCCGACAATAACGAAGATGCCTTTATCATGAGCACGGAAGCGATCGATTCGCCGGGTTACCTCGCCAACCTGGAGGCCCTCCGGGCGGGCTTGGATGCCAGGCTGCGCGCGAGTCCGGCGCGCAAGGAAGAATGATGAAACGCCAGGGCGTGGTGCTTTTCACCGTGGTGCGGGTCCTTGCCGATATCGGCATGCTCTCGCTGGCCTTCTTCCTTGCCTATATCCTGCGGCTGAGCACGACCTATCCACCGCTGCTGAACCCCCCGCTCTTTCGGCAATACCAGGGCATGTTGTGGATCCATGTGCTGACGTTGCTGGCGGCCTTTTGGCTTTCGCGGCTGTACCACTACAAGGCAGGCACCTCCCGTTTCGACAAGTTCTATAGCATCTTTGTGGCCGTCTCCATCGGGACGGTCATGGCGATGGCTTTCACCTCGTTCGTGTACAAGAACGAACTGGACTACCCGCGCTTGATGGTGGTCTATGCCTGGCTCCTCTCGGTGATCCTGGTCACGGTGGGGCGCTACATCATTGATGCGCTGGCGGCGATGCGGCGCGCCCGTCTCCCGCAGAACTTGCTGATTGTGGGCGCGGGCGACGTGGGGCGCATGATCCTGCAGAACGCGCAGCAATCCCCCCATTTGGGTTACCATGTGGTGGGTTTTGTCGACGATACCCCCGGCCGCAAGGAAAGCGGGGGCTTGCCGGTCTTGGGCCCGACCCAGCAGTTGCGCGCGATCATCCAGGAGCAGGGCGTGGAACACGTCATCATTGCCCTGCCCGATGCCTCGCACGACCAGTTGCTGGAGATCATCTCCCAGTGCGAGAGCGCCAAGGTCACCATCAAGGTCTATCCCGACCTCTTTCAGATCATGGCCTCCGAGGTCAGCATCGATGACCTGAACGGCCTGCCCCTGCTCACCATTCGCGATGTGGCGCTGCGCGGCTGGCGGCTGACCCTCAAACGGGCGATGGACCTGGTGGGGAGCGCGCTGACCCTGGTTTTTGCCTCGCCCATCATGATGCTCATCGCCTTGCTCATCAAGCTGGATTCGCCGGGGCCGGTCTTTTACGCTCAGGAGCGGATGGGGCTGGACGCCAAGCCCTTCATGATTATCAAGTTTCGCTCCATGCGCGTGGATGCCGAGGAGCGGTCCGGCCCGGTGTGGACGACCCAGAACGACCCACGCCGGACCCGCCTGGGCGCGTTTCTGCGGCGGCTCAACCTGGACGAGTTGCCCCAGTTCATCAACGTGCTGATCGGGGATATGAGCCTGGTCGGCCCGCGCCCGGAGCGCCCCTTCTTTGTCGAGCAGTTCAAGCAGGTGATCCCCCGCTATATGGAGCGCCACAAGGAAAAGGCCGGCCTGACGGGCTGGGCGCAGGTGAATGGGCTGCGGGGCGATACGTCCATCGTGGATCGGACCAAGTACGATCTCTGGTATATCGAGAATTGGTCCCTGCTGCTGGATATCAAGATCATCTTTTTGACCATCTTTCGCTGGCCCACCGACAAGAACGCCTACTAACCCGCCCTCGAGCCTCGCTTTGATCCCGCGCCATCGGTAACTTGTTCCCTCGCCGGAGGTTGTATATAGCGGAAAGCTGAGCAGCGATCCGCGCCAACTCATTCTTGATCAAAGGGGGAGCCATGACCGAACAGCTTCGCGGCAAGTACTTTGAAGAATTCGTGGTGGGGGATACCCTCACCAGTCCCGGCCGCACCATCACCGAGACCGATGTGATGCTCTTTGCGGGCCTTTCGGGGGACTATAACGAGCTGCACACCAATACCGAGTTTTCGGCGGGCACCCCCTTCGGCCAGCGGATCGCCCACGGGCTGCTGGGGCTCTCCATCGCCTCGGGATTGGTGGGGCGCCTGGGACTCATCGAAGGGACCGCCATCGCCTTCACTGGCCTGGAGTGGAGGTTCAAGGCCCCGGTCTTTATCGGCGACACGATCCACGTGCGCGCCCAGGTGGAGAAAACGCGGCCCATGCGCGCCCTGGGTGGCGGCCTGGTCATCTTGCAGATCACCATCTGTAATCAGCGCAACGAGACCGTCCAGGAGGGCACCTGGAAGGTGCTGATGCGAGCGCGGCCGGGCGCCTAGGCCGGGCCCCGAGAGCGACCCGGCCCTTTCTCCTCGATCAATGAAGAAATTGTTATCCGCTCCCAAAAACCTTTTCATCGAATGTTCATCTTGGGCGGATAGAATGGCGAGCAGATCGAGGAGAAAGGACCGAAATGATCGACGTTAAAGCACGAGTGCAAGCTCTGGGTCGCAGGGATCTGCCAAGCTCCCTGGACCTGCCCTACATGGGGCATGTGGAAGAGCGCCTGCTTTACGCCTGGACCAAGCGATTCATCGATCTGATCATCTCCGCGATTGCCCTCCTGGTTCTTAGCCCCGTGCTGGCGGCTATAGCCTTGGCGGTTAGGTTAGATTCTCCTGGCCCGGCGCTCTTTGCTCAGCGGCGCGTTGGCAAGGGTGGCAAAGAGTTCACCCTCGTCAAGTTCCGTTCCATGTATTACGGGGCGGACGAGGGCATTCACCGCGCCTTTGCCAAGCAGTACATCCACGGGCAGTGCGAGGTCGACGGCAACACCTGCTTCAAGCCCAAGGACGACCCGCGGGTGACTCGCGTTGGCAAGTTCCTGCGCATGACCAGCCTGGACGAGCTGCCGCAATTGTGGAACGTCCTCAAGGGCGACATGAGCATGGTCGGCCCCCGTCCCGCCGTGCGCTACGAGGTCGAGGAATACGAGCGCTGGCAGTTGCAGCGCCTGGCGGTGTTGCCCGGCTTGACCGGACTGGCCCAGGTGAGCGGGCGCAGCAGCCTCGCCTTCAACGCCATCGCGCGGCTGGATGTCCAGTACACCGAAGAGCGCAACCTGTGGCTGGACCTGTGGATCCTGGTCATGACGGTCCCCGTGGTGCTGTTGGCCAAAGCGGCGCGCTAACCCAAGCCCGATAAACTCGAAACGCCCTGGCGGTATCCCGTCAGGGCGTTTTTGGTTGTCGCTGACTTGGCTAGCCCACCGGCAAGGCGACGGTGAACTGGCTGCCTTGGCCCTTGTGGCTGGCGGCCGTCACGGCGCCTCCGTGCGCCTGGACGATCTCGCGCACGATGGCAAGCCCCAGGCCGGCCCCATCTTGGCTGGAACGCGCCTTGTCCGCGCGGTAAAAGCGCTCAAAGACGCGATCCAGGTCCTCTTCCGGGATGCCCACGCCGGTGTCCGCCACGGTGACCACCACCCAGCGGCCGTTGCCCAGGTGCCATTCGCTGACAGAATGCGGGTCTCGGGGAGCTGGCTCGCCGGGCTTGCGCTGCCCCGCGGTGGCATAGCCGTTCACGAGGACGCGCCCGCCGGCAGGGGTGTATTTGATGGCGTTTTCCAACAGATTGGCGAAAGCCTGCTCCAGCCGGTCGGGGTCGCCCTGGATGGTCGGCAGCGCCTCGGGCACCTCGAGCTGCAGTTGGAGGTCGGCCGCCGCGGCCTGGTGGGCGAATCGGGCGACGCAGGAGGTCAGCAGGTTGCGCAAGTCCACCGGCGCCTTGGCCATCTCGATCTGGCCGCCCTCGAGCTTGGCCAGGTCCAGCAGCGCATCGACCATCTGGCCCATCCTGGTGGCCTCTTCGTAGATGATCTTGCCCGCCCGGCGCAAGCCATGGACGTCGCGGAGCGAGCCATCGACGATGGCCTGGGAAAAGCCGCGGATCGAGGTGAGGGGCGTTTGCAGGTCATGCGAGATGTTGATGACCAGGTCGCGCTGCATGCGGCTGGCCTGGTCCACCTGGCTCGCCATACGGTTGAAGGACCGCGCCAGGCGGCCGATCTCGTCATCGCGTTGCACCTCGATCTCAGGCCCACGGCGCCCATCCGCCATCTGTTGCGCGGCGCGCATGATGGCCTCCACGGGCCGGGTGATGGTGCGGGATAGGACATAGCTGGCCAGGGTGGATATCGCCAGCGCCAGCGCGCCGGTGCCCAAGAGGGGCAACAGCCATTCCTGCCAGCGCCGCGCCACGCCTCCAGGCGAGACGCCCCTGAGAACCCACTCTGTATAGCGGTTGAGCCACAGGATGCCAAATACCGTGGCGAGGACCAGGCAGACAAAGACCACCAGCACATAGGAGGCCAGCAACCTGGCGCGCAAGGTCTTGAACATGGAATGCACCCCATCCCCTCAGCGTCCGGGAGCTTCTAGCCCTCGACGGTCACCAGTTTGTAGCCGATGCCGCGTATCGTCTCGATGGCCACCCCGCTATTGGCCATCTTGTCTCGGAGGTGCGCGATGTGCACATCCACCGTGCGCGTGTCGCCGTAATAGTCATAGCCCCATACGCGGTTCAGGAGCTGGTCTCGCGTGAACACCAGCCCTGGGCTTTCGGCAAAGGCCACCAACAGGTCGAACTCTTTCGGACGCAGGTCCAGTGCGGCGCCGCGGACGGAGGCCTCCCGGCGATCCTTGTCGATCAGCATCTCGGCGAGGGTGATAAGCGACGCGGTGGGCTGGCCGGTGCTGATGTTGTAGCGGCGCAGCACGGCCTTGACGCGGGCCACGAGCTCGCGAGGGTTGAAGGGCTTGGTGACATAATCATCCGCGCCCAGCTCTAGCCCCACCACCTTGTCCACGTCGTCGGTGCGCGCGGTCATCATGATGATGGGCACATTGTTGCCCTCCTGGCGCAGGCGGCGGCAAACCTCCCAGCCGTCCATCTTGGGCAGCATGATATCCAACAAGACCAGGTCCGGCTTGTGGCGCTCGATCTTGGCCAGGGCCGCCATGCCATCGGAGGCGGTGAAAACCTCGTACCCCTCGTTTTCGAGGTAGAGCTTGGCCAGCTCGATGATGTTGTCCTTGTCGTCTACAATGAGAACGGTGGCCATGTGATCCTCCTGCTCGTGGGGGCGTCACCGCAAGTTGGGGCCAAGCGGGCCCGCGGGACGCCGGCGGCGTGGGACGCCGGCGGCATGGAACGTGCAAAGGCTTGTCAAAATCCCAAAGGCGGCTATAATCCTGATGCGTTGATGATCTCTTGCGTCGTTCGAGCCGCCTCAGGGGCGGCTCACCAGAAAGGAACCCTTTCCCATGCCTGTTTCCCGGACCGAGGCGCTGAAACTTTCGACCGCTGCCTTTGATGTGGGCGCAGAGGTGCTCCGTGGCCAGCTTCAGCGGTCCGGACCTGATGCCGGTTGGACGCTGGGAGAAGTGAACCTGAACGAATGGTTGCAGCGTTTCCAGGACCGCGAGTTGGTGGTCATCGTTGCGCCCATCGGCTCCGAATCGACTGAGAAGCGCTATTGCCTGACCTGCGGCGCCGAATACGTCGGCAACCAGTGTCCCCATTGCCGCGATATCCGGCAGCGGCTGCGCGAGCGCTCCTGAGCGGTCAGGCCAGGTCGCCGAACTCGTAGAGGATCGCCGCCGCCGCGACCAATCCGGCGGTCTCGGCGCGCAAGACCCGCGGGCCCAGGGTCAGCGTGCGAACGCCGTAGCGCCTGGCCAGCGCCGCCTCCTCGTCCGTGAAGCCGCCCTCCGGTCCCACGATCAAGCTCAGGGCAAAGGGCCGTCGTTTGGGATGGCGCGAGCGGGCATCGTCGCCAGCCTCCTGGCGCTGGTCTTCCTTGCCCAACACGTCTTGCAAGGAGACCTGGTGCTCGCCCTCCCAGGGCATCAGGGCCAGGCCCTCCTGCCTGGTCTGCTCGCAGGCCTGGGAAAACATGAGCGGGGGTTGTAGTCGGGGCAAACGGCCGCGGCGCGACTGCTCCGCAGCCTCCAGGATGATACGCTGCCAGCGCGTGATCTTGGCCGCCGAGATGTCGTCCAGGCTGGACATCAAACAGCGATCCGAGATCAACGGCACGAATTCCACGATCCCCAGTTCGGTGCCCTTTTGCAGGACCCACTCCAGATTCCTGCCGCGGAGAACCCCCTGATATAGCCTGATCTTGGTGCGGGGCTCTCCCGGGGCCAGCGTCTTTTGCAGGATCTGCCCGGTGACGGCATCCTTTTCGATGCTGTCCAGGTCCACCTGATACTCCCAGCCCGAGTTGTCCAGCGCGATGATCCGGTCGCCGGGCCTCATGCGCAAGACGTTGCGGATCTGGTGCACCAGGTCACCCTGGATCACCAAACGGTTGTCCTGCAGCCATTCGGGGTGGACGAAGAAACGGTGTTGCGTCATGGGCACCGCTCCTCTGGGATACCAATGCGCTATTTTGTTCCGATGAGGGAGACCCAGTCTCCGTCTTGAAGCCGCTGAACCACGCGCAGCCCGGCCTCGGCCCAGGCCTCGCGGACGATCGACTCGCGGTCCTGGATGATGCCTGCGGCGATGACGTGCCCGCCTGGCTGGAGGTGGGAGACCACGGCGGGGCTCAACCGAGCGATGATCTCGGCCAGGATGTTGATGGCAATGACATCGAAAGGCCCTGCCCAGAGCGCCGCGCTGTCCTCCGCCAGCTCATAGCCGCCGGCGATCACGGACCCGGTGGCTAGTTGCATCCTGTCCGCCACGCCGTTGCGCTCAGCGTTCTCCCGCGCCACCTTGACGGCGACCTCGTCCGTATCCACCGCCACGATGGGATAGGCGCCCTGTTTGGCGCCATAGATCGCCAGCACGCCCGAGCCGGTGCCCACGTCCAATAGCGACTGGCCTTGCAGCGGCGTGTTTTCCAGCCCCACCAGGCAGAGCCGCGTGCTCGGGTGCAATCCGGTCCCGAAGGCCATGCCGGGATCGATGGTGATGACCACGTCCTCGGCCTGGGCCTGGTATTCGAGCCAGGAGGGGGCGATCACCACGTGGCTGCCGATATGCTGGACGGTATAGTCCTGCCGCCAGGCGTTGGCCCAGTCCGCGTCCTCCAGCACCTTGAACGCGGGCTCGTCGAAGGGATAGATCTGGCGCATGTGCCAGAGGGCCTGCTCCAGCTTGTCTTTCTTCGGTAGGTCATCGGCGTCCAGATAGGCCTTGACCAGCACGAAGCCGCCGCTCTGTGCCATGCCTTCATCGGTCGTTAGGGGCCATTGCTCGATGACCGCCCCACCCTGGCCGTAACCATTGAACAACTCGGAGATGGCCTCGGCCGCCTCCAGGTCCGCGCGGACGCTGACCTCCAGCCATTTGATCGGCATTACCGTGCGCTCCTAGACGCCAAAGGCGTTCTTGACCTTGTCGAATAGCCCCTCGGCCTTTTGGGGCTTGATCTCTTTGCCCAACGTCTTGCCCAGCTCGACAAAGAGCTCCCTCTGCTTGGGGGTTAGCTCGGTGGGCACCTGGAGATGGACCGTGACCAACAGGTCGCCCCGGCCGTTGCGCCGCAAGTAGGGCACGCCCTTGTCGCGGAGGCGGAAGGTCTTGCCGTCCTGGGTTCCCGGCGGCACGCTGATGGTCTCCTCGCCTTCCAGGGTGGGGATGGTGATCTCGTCGCCCAAGGCGGCCTGGGCCACGTTCAGGCTCCAATCCAGCTCGATCTCGTTCTCGCGCCGGCGAAAGACGGCATGGGGGCGAACTTGCATATCCACGTACAGGTTGCCTGGCGGGCCGCCGCGCTCCCCGGCCTCCCCTTCGCCGCTGATGCGCATCCGCGTCCCGTCATCGACGCCGGCGGGCACGTCCACCGCGATCTTGCGGTGCGCCAGGACGTACTTTTGCCCCTTGCATTCGTGGCAGGGGTTGGTGATCATCTTGCCGGTGCCTTGGCAGCGCGGGCAAGGGGCCACGTTGACAAAGGTGCCAAAGATGGAGCGCTGCGCCTGGCGCAGCTCGCCCGTGCCATTGCACTGGGTGCAGGTGGCCACCTCGGCTCCCGGCTCCGAGCCGGAGCCCTCGCAGACCGGGCAGAGCTCGTGGCGCTGAATCTCGATCTCTTTTTCGCAGCCGAACACGGCCTCTTCAAAGTCGAGGGTCAGGACGTAGCGCAGGTCGGCGCCGCGCTGGGGCGCTTGCCTGCCTCCGCGCATGTTGCCGAACCCAAAAAAGTCGTTGAGGATATCATCGAGGCTGCCAAAGCCGAACCCGCCGAAATCCCCGAACCCGCCGTTGCCCGGCATATCGACGCGGCCATAGCGATCGTACATGGCCCGCTTTTCCGGGTCGCTGAGCACCTGATAGGCCTCGTTGATCTCTTTAAAGGTCTCGGCGGCGTCTTCGCTCTTGTTGACGTCGGGGTGATATTTCATCGCCAGGCTGCGAAAGGCCTTTTTTAGCTCGGCCTCGGTCGCGGTGCGCTGGACGCCCAGGATTTCATAGTAATCGCGCTTTGAGCTCATGCGGACGGCTGCTCCTCAAGTACTTCGACGACTTGGCACTCTCCACATCCGGGTGCCACTTTTCTATCTGTTTATACTAGCCCGAAACGCCTCTTTTGTCAAAACACTCGGGGCCGGAGGGATCGCGGAATTGACAGAAGTGGGGGCGCCACGTACAATGAGGCCCATGTCCGGGCCACGCGCCGCGTCTGGCGTGTGGCCTTAGCGCCGTCAGAGGAGGATACGCATGTTGTCAAGCTTTCAGCTGGATAACGGGCTGCGGGTGCTGATCAAAGAGATGCACCACGCCCCGGTGGCCAGCTTTTGGGTGTGGTATCGCGTGGGCAGCCGCAACGAGATCCCTGGCATCACCGGCATCTCGCATTGGGTGGAGCATATGCTCTTCAAGGGCACCGACCTCTTCCCCAAGGGCGAGCTGGACCGGCAGATCGCTAGCCACGGTGGGATGCTGAACGGGATGACCTGGATGGATTTCACCACCTTTTTGGAGACGCTGCCCTCCGATCAGATCGACCTGGGGCTGCGGATCGAAGCGGATCGCATGTTCAACGCCCTTTTCGACCTGGAGGAGGTGGCCTCCGAGCGCTCGGTGATCATCTCGGAGCGGCAGGGCGCGGAGAACCGCCCCACCTTTTTGCTGGGCGAGGAGCTGCAGGCGGCGGCTTTCCGCGTGCACCCCTATCGCCAAGAGACCATCGGCAATATGTGCGACCTGGAGACCATCAGCCGGCAACAGCTCTGGGACCATTATCGCACCTATTACGGCCCGCACAACGCCATCGCCGTGCTGGTCGGCGACGTGGATGCGCAGCGCTCGCGGGGGCGCATCGAAGAGCTGTTCGGCTCCTTGCCCCGCGGCCCGCAGCCGGCCTCCGTCACCCAGCGCGAGCCGGAGCAGAAGGGCGAGCGCCGCGTGCATCTGGAGGGCGACGGCTCCACATCCTATATCGATATCGCCTATCACGCGCCGGCGGCGCAGGACCCGGACTTTTCCACGCTGCGCGTGCTGAATGCGGTGCTGGCGGGGGCCAACAGCATGTCGCTCTTTAGCGGCGGCGGGGGCAGCAACCGCAGCTCTCGCCTGTATAAGGCGTTGGTGGAGACCGAGCTGGCCACCTCGGTGAGCGGCGAGGTCACGCCCACCATGGACCCGTTCCTGTATATCGTTTCCGCCACGGTGCGCTCCGGGCATGCGGCGGCAGAGGTGGAGGCCGCGCTGGATGCCGAGCTGCAGCGCCTGGTGGACCAGCCGGTCACCTCGGAGGAACTGGTGAAGGCGGCCAAGCAGGTGCGCGCCCAGTTCGCCTATTCTTCCGAGAGCGTCACCAACCAGGCCTATTGGTACGGCTTTTCCGAGATCGTGGCCGATTACACCTGGTTCGAGACCTTTCTTGATCGGCTGGCTGCCGTGACCGCCGAGGATGTGCAACGGCTGGCCCAAAAGATGCTGACGCGTCGCAACCGGACCGTGGGGACCTATGTCCCGCGCAATGAGCGATAGGGTAGGGGGATAGGGTGAGCGAGATCAGATTGACGGCCGATACGGCCAGGTGGACATCGGTCCCGGGGCCCAAGACCATCGTGCGCCAGGAGCTGCCCAACGGCATCGTCTGCCTGGTATATGAGAACTTTTCCAGCCCCTCCGTGGTGATCCAGGGGCGCTTCCCCGCGGGCGCGCTATCGGTGCCCCGGGCCAAGGCGGGCTTGACGGGTTTCGTCGCGGATATGCTCATGCGCGGCACGGCGCACCGGACCTTTGCGGAGATCAACGAGAGCATCGAAAGCGTGGGGGCGTCGCTGGATTTCGATACGAGCTGGCATGCGACCTCCTTTTCCGGACAGTCGCTGGTGGAGGATATGCCGCTCTTGTTCGATATCGTGGCAGATTGCCTGCGCTATCCTACCTTTCCGGCGGAGCAGATGGCCAAGGTGCGCGGCGAAGTCCTCACCTCGCTGGAGCAGCGGGCCCACGACACGCGCCGCATGGCCATGCTGACGCTGTACGAGACCCTGTTCGAGGGGCATCCCATGAGCATCAGCGGACTGGGCTACAAGGACAGCATCGAGGGCCTCACCGCGGACGACCTCCGCGGCTATTACGAAGCCCACTATCGCCCTCAGGGGCTGACCATCACGGTCGTAGGCGCGGTCAAGGCGAGCCAGGCCATCGAGACGGTCCAGCGGGCCCTGGGCGACTGGACCCGGCCGGCCTCCGTCGCCACTGCGCTGCCTCCCCTGCCCAAGCTGACGGCGGAGAAAAGGCGCGAGGTCGCCATCCCCGGCAAGACGCAGTCGGACCTGGTGCTGGGCTGGATCGGCCCGGAGCGGCGGCACCCTGACTATCAGGCGGCGCGGCTCGCCAACACGGTGCTGGGGGTCTTTGGCATGATGGGGCGCATCGGCGATAACGTGCGCGATCGGCAGGGGCTGGCCTATTACGCCTATAGCACCCTGATCAGCGGCCTCACCTCGGGGCCGTGGATGGCGATCGCTGGGGTGGATCCGAGCCACGTCGAGCAGGCCGTCACCAGCATCCTGGAAGAGGTCCGGCGCATGCGCGAGGAGCTGGTGCCCGACCAAGAGCTCGCGGAGAACAAGGCCTATTTGGTCGGCTCCATGCCCCTGGCGTTGGAAACCAACGCCGGCGTGGCTTCCACCCTGGAGACGATGGAAACCTATGGGCTGGGCCTGGACTATCTGGAGCGCTATCCGATCCTGGTGAACGAAGTCACGGCGCAGGATATCCAGCGGGTCTCGGCTACGTATTTGGACCCGCAAGCCTACGCGCTATCCGTCGCCCGCCCGGAGGGCAAAGCCTGAGTCGGTCAAAAGGAGAGCCGGCGCTCGCTGTGGCAAACGAGCGCCGGCTTGGAGGAGGAGCTGCCCCAATGCGGGCAGTTCCGGAGAAACTGGAGATCCCCCCATCTCCAGTCCCTCCCCGGATTTCAACTATATTCTATTACAAAACCGTCGCTCTGTCAAGAGAGAGCAATGGATTCTGTGGCTCCCTGCGAGCCCACCGGGCGATCCAGAGCACCGTCGCTGATTCGCCGAGCTTTCGCTGAGGAGGAGGGGCATGCCCCAGAGACCGTCTCGTCGCAACCTGAGCGTCCAGCGCCTCTTGGGGCTGGCCCGGCAGCGCTTCGCTACGGACCCGAGCTGGCGGTTCTTCCGGGACGTGGGGCTGCTGATCTGGGAGTACAAGTGGTTCAGCCTGACCATCATTGCTGTGACCATCTTTCAAGAGTTCGCGGCGCTGTGGCCGGTGAACCTGCTGGGCCAGTTTGTGGACCGCCTGGAGACGGGCGACTTGGGCAACACGGTCTGGTTGCTCTTCGGCGCCAGCTTGTTCTATCCAGGCCTGGCCCGGGCCAACGTCATCCTGCGGCACGTCATGTTTTACAACGCCGATTTCGACAAGCGTGTCGAGATGATCGTGGCGGCGGGGGATGAAGGCTACGCCACGGACCTGGAGGCAGCGGGGGCGGCGCATACCCGCATCGTCAACGCGGTGTCGGGCATCACCAATACCATGTACCACGTTCTGGGCAGCTTTACGCCGGTGATCATCAAGGTCATCATCGTCTCCGGCAGGCTGCTGGGCTATAACCGGATGCTGGGCTGGGTCTATCTGGCGAGCCTGGTGTTGCCCGCGGTATTGACGATCATCTTTAACCGCGTCCTGCGCGTTCTGCTGGACTCGCAGTACTCGGTCATCGGCGCCGTCACCGGATCGGGGATCAAGACCATCAGCGAGCGCGAGAACACGGACGCGCGGACGCGGTTCCTGGAGAGCATGCGCACGCGCCGCCATGTGCTGAATTCGCTGTTGGCCAGGAGCCAGACGTTCATCTATATCCGCGAGGCCATGCTGGTGGGCAGCCAGTTTCTGGTGGTCTTTTTGGCCCTGGCCATGCGCGAAGAGCTGAGCATCACCCCTGGCGATTTCACCCGCATCATCGGCTATACCGCGCAGGTGGGGGCGGCGTTCATCAACGCGGCGGCCAACCTGGACAACATTGTTAGCTATAGCCGGGCTTATCACGTCTTTGCCCTGAGGAAATAGCCCGCCCTGGCCGCTGCCGCACCCTACCCGCAGATGGCGACCACGTCGCGCAGCATGGCTCCGGCGGTGGTCAGCACCCCTTGTTGTCCGGCCACGGCGGCAATGGTCCCCTGCACATCGGTGTAATAGATGATCCCCATCTGGTCAGCGGTGAGCCGAGCCAGGGGGTGGGTCAGCGGGATGGTCGTCGGCCGCACGGCCAGCTTGTAGCCGTCGCCGGCTTGGGCCGCCGTGGCCAGCAGCTTGATGGCCGAGCCCTCCGCCTGGGCCCGTTGCAGCGCCTCGATCCGCACGCCGCGAATTCCCTCGACCTCGACATCCGCGAGGGTGACAGGGAGGCCGAGCACGCTGTTGGCCAGGATCACCAGCTTGTTGGCCGCGTCCCACCCGTCGATGTCCAGCGTGGGATCGGCTTCGGCGATGCCCTCGGCCTGGGCCTGGGCCAGCGCCACGTCAAAGCTCAGCCCCTTTTCCGCCATCCGGCAGAGGATCGTGTTGGTGGTCATGTTAAAGATCCCCTCAAGGCGCGCGACCTGGCACCCCAAAAGATCCCGCTGCCCGATGTTGACCGTGGGGCAGGAGCCGGCGACGGCGGCGCTGTGCTTCAGCGCGACCCCCTGCTGGCGCGCCAGCGCCATCAGGTGGGGATAGGCCAGCACCAGCGGGCCCTTGTTGGCGCTGACCACGTGCATCTTGAGGCCCAGCGCCGTCTCGATGGTCCGCAAGCCCGGCTGCCCATCCACAATGTTGGTGGGGGAGGCTTCCAGCAAGAGATCGGCCCCGCACCGGCGCACCAGCTCGTCCGGCGGCATGCCCGGCTGGCCGTGTGCCGGCAGGGCGGCGGCGCCGCGCCCCGCGGCCTTGAGCGACAGGATATCCGCCGGGCGCAGCCCCGCCGGGTCCAGCGCGGCCCCGGAGCGATCGGCCAGGCCGACCAGGGTCATCTCAAAGCCGTGGCGCTGCCGGAGCAGCTCGGCTTTATCCAACATCAGTTGTAGAAAGGCGCGGCCAATGTTGCCAGCGCCGACCAAAGCCACCCTGACCTGCTTTACGGTCATGATCCGAACCCCTTTCGTTGGCGGCATCTCGAGTGAGCGCCATTATGCCACGGATTTTCACCGCGCCAAACCACCACCGAGCCGGTGGCTTGGTCCCCGTCGGGCATTTGCGCTATACTGGGCCAGCGGTCGGTGTCTTGGACGCAGCGAGGCAGAGCGGATTGGAGAAGAAGGCATGGAAAAACCGGTCATTGCGGTCAGTATGGGAGATCCCGCGGGCGTGGGGCCCGAGCTGGCGGTCAAGACGCTGCAGGCGCCCGCCACGTGGGAGATTTGCCGTCCCTTCATCGTGGGCGATCTGGCGACGCTGGCCGAGATCGAGAGTGTGCTGCACACGGGGCTGCGCTTTCGGACCGTCGCCCGCCCCGCTGAGGCCCGCTTCGCGCCGCCGGTGGTGGATGTGTTGCCCCCGGAGCGACTCCCGGCGGGCCCGGTGCCCTGGGGCAAGGTGGACGCCCTCGGCGGCGAGGCCGCGGCGAGTTGCCTGAGGGCGATCATGGCCCTGGCCCAGCGCGGCGAGGTGCAGGGGGCGGCCCTGGCCCCGATGAACAAGGAAGCGTTTCACCAAGCCGGCTATGACTATATGGACGAGTTAGCCTACATGGCCGAGCTCACCGGCAGCCGGAACACCTATCTGTTCGGCGTGGCGCGCGGCTTGTGGACGACGATGGTCACGGAGCATATCGCTTTCCGCGACATGTTCGACCAAATCCGCCAAGAGCGCATCCTGGCGCACATCGTCGAGATGAACCGCGTGCTGTTGGGCGCTGGCATCGCCGCTCCGCGCATCGGCGTGGCGGCCCTGAACGTGCACGGCGGCGAGGGCGGGCTATACGGCAGGGAAGAGATCGAAGAGATCGCCCCGGCGATCCGGGCGGCGCGCGCAGCGCGGATCGACGCCCAGGGGCCGATTCCCGGCGATGCCCTCTTCCCGCTGGCGTTCGCGGGGCGTTTTGATGGGGTTGTCTGCATGTACCACGACCAGGCCAACATCGCCCGCAAGCTGCAGCCACGCGGGGAGGGCGCCACGATCTTTATGGGGCTGCCCGTTCCCTGCGCCACCACGGCCCACGGCACCGCGTTCGATATCGCCGGGAAGGGTCTGGCCGACCCAGGAAGCTTGCAGGCGGCGCTGAGGTACGTGGCCCAGTTGGCCTCTCGGGCGCGCGGCTTGTGAGGCGATGCCCCAAAATACGACGGAACCGGGGGCTGCCCTCCCCGGTTCCGTTTCAGTGGATCACATAACGCGCCCTAGCGGACGTCCGGCCTCAGGCTCGGCAGCACGCGCGGCGCGCCGGTCAAGACGCCCTCGTGCCCCTGGAAGCGGTCGAGGACGGCGATGCCGCCCGGTCCGATCTCGAAGCGCCGGATCTCTTTGGCGTGGTCGCTGCCGCGCAGCTTGAGCACGGTCAGCGCTCGGAACATGACACTATCTACCTCTACAAAGCCCAACAATAGCACCCCATCCACGATGAACAGGAGGCTCCCCTCGGCCTGGAGCGCCGCATCCGTGAGCGCCAGCGAGGTGGTGTTGGGCGCCTCGCTGAGCAGGATCGAGGTGATCTCTTCCCGCTTGAGCGCATTGACGACCCGGGCATTCACCTCGCGCAGTTCCTCCGCGCTTCGGGCGAGCTTGTGCGCGTGGGTCATGCTATCCAGCACCAGGCGCTTGATCCCGTGGGCCCGGATCAACTCGGCCAAGGGGCTGCCAGGGGATTCCAGGCTGGCCAGGAAAACCTGCGGGGAGGTGAGCAGGATGCGCACTCCCCCGCGCTCTTCCAGGTCTCGCAGCTCCCAGCCCAGGCTGCGCGCGTCGCGATAGAGGGACTCGGGGAATTCCTCAAAGGTGACCAGCAGGCCCGGCTCGTTCTCCTGGACCGCGCCGTGGATCAGGAATTGCAGGCCCAGCGTCGTCTTGCCGACGCCCGCGGCTCCTCGGACCAGGACAGCGCTCTGCGGCAGAAAGCCGCCGCACAGCATCTCATCCAGGCCAGTGATCCCCGTGCTTACGCGCTTGCCCATCGGTTCTTCCTTTTCAGTGGTCGCGACTATCCGGGCTGGAAGTACGCTAGTCCACCAGGTACTCGATGCTGGACTTGGTGCGCTCCGCCGCCAGCCAGTCCATGAAGGCCTGCTGCTGCAGCGCGATGGCCATCTCGGGCGACACCGGGTGCTGCGGGTCGCGCTCCAGCACCTGGATGATGTGATAGCCAAACGCCGTGCTGATGACATCGCTGATCTGCCCGACCACCAGGCCGAAGGCCACGCGGTCGATCTCGGGCGAGAGCACGCCGCGGGGATAAAAGCCCAACTCGCCGCCCGAGTCGCGGGTGCCCATATCCAGCGAGTGCTGCTGGGCCAGGCGCACGAAATCGTCATTGGTCTTGATCTGCTTCAGGATGCTGTTGGCTTCCTCCGCCGAGGCCACCAGGATGTGGCGCAGCCGCACCTGCTCCAACTTGTCCGGCAGATAGCTCGTCACCGCGTCGCGCATCTTGGTGCCCAGCATCTCGGAGCGCAGCCGCTCGCGGAAGGTCTCCTCCGTCAGGTCGTTGTCCTTGAGCCACTTGGCGAACTGGTTGGCGTCATTGCCCCTGGCCTTGGCGAACTCGGCCTCAACCGCGGCGTCGTCCATCACGATGCCGAGCCGGGCAGCCGCCTGCTCAATGAGCATTTGGTCGATCATCCAGTCCAACACCTGGCGGTGCACCTGGCGCACGGCAGCCTCGCGCTCTTCCTTGTTGCTATAGGTCGCCTGGCGGCTGAAGGAAGACTCGGCCAGCGCCACCTGGGCCTCGTATTCGGCCAGGGGGATCGCCTCACCGTTGACCAGGGCGGCGGCCTGCACTGGCTGGCCGGAAGCCGCCGTGTTGGTGGCGGCCGCCGCCGTGGTCGGCGCGGCCGCGCTGGGCGCTGCCACGGTCGGCGCGGCGGTGGCGCCTTGAGACGCCGTCGTGTTCGTGGCGGCCGCCGCGGCTGGCGTGCTGGCGGACGGAGTGGCGGTATCGGCGGCTGGCGCGGTGGTGGGCGACTCGTTCGAGCCGCACCCGGCCAGCAGGCCCAGGCAAAGAACGGCGATGATGGCGTACCTGATCATTTTGCTCACTGAAAGCTCCTTTTCCTCGTGATGGTTGACATGACGCGGAAGGGCTCCCCCCATTCAGCAATCATGCGGTCATGGACTATTTGGCCTTGACGAGCGTGGCTATCGTGACGCCTTCATCGCCCTCGCCTTGCTCGCCGGCGCGGTACGAGGCCACCAGCGGATGCTCGGCGAGGTGCTCGCGCACCACCCGCCGCAGGATGCCGGTCCCCTTGCCGTGGATGATCCGCACCCAGGGGAGGCCGGCCAGGTAAGCGTCGTCTAGGTACTTTTCCAGGCGCGGGAGCGCATCCTCCACCCGCATGCCTCGGATCTCGATCTCGACGCCGGGGCGAGGGCGCGCCGTGTCCACCACCCGAACGGGGCGGGCCGTCTCCGGCTCCGCCGCAAGCCCCGTCGCCTTTTGCAGGTCTTCGGCGCGGACGCGGACCCGGAAGCGGCCGATGCCCACCTCCGCCGCGGCGCCATCCAATAGCACCAGCGTTCCTTGCTGTTGCAGGCTGGGCACGAACACCTGGTCGCCCACCTCCAGCGGGGCTGGGGCGCCATCAGCCGAGGGCGCGGGCGCGGCGATGGGCCGCACGCTCTGCGCCACCTCTTTGAGCTCGGACTGGGCGGAGGCCAGCCAATCCTTGGTGAGCGCGTCGGCGGGCAACCCAGGGCGCGATAGCCGGGCGGTCAACTGGGCCAGTTGCTTGCGCACGGCGTCCAGTTCCTCACGGGCTTCCTCGCGCGCGGCATTGATGATCTCTTCGCGCGCCGCCTCGATGCCCTGGGTCTTGTGCTGCAGCTCTTTCTCCCAGCGCTGGGCGTTGCGGAGCACGGTTTTGGCCGTCTCGCGATCGGCCAGGGCCTCCTCGCGCGCCAGCTTGATATCGGCCAGCATCTGCTCGGTTTGCAGCTCTTCCTCCGAGACCCAGCGCTTGGCCCCTTCCAGGATGCCAGGGCTCAGGCCCAGCCGGCTGGCGATGGCAAAGGCCTGACTGCGCCCCGGCAGGCCGGTGATCAGCCGGTAGGTGGGGGTCAGCGTCTCCACGTCGAACTCGACGGAGGCGTTCTCCACCCGGGGCGTGCTGTGGGCGTAGACCTTGAGCTCGGAATAGTGCGTGGTGCCCATGACATAGACATCGCGCTCCAGCAGGTTGGTCAGCAGGGAGCGGGCCAGGGCCGCGCCCTCCACGGGGTCCGTGCCCGCGCCCAGCTCGTCCAGCAGGACCAGAGAGCGCTCGTTGGCGCTCTTCAAGATCTCGATGATGTTGCTCATATGCGAGGAAAAGGTGGAGAGGCTCTGCTCGATGCTCTGCTCGTCGCCGATATCGGCATAGACCCCCTCAAAGACCGCCACCGCCGAGTCCTCGCGCGCGGGGATGTGCAACCCCGCCTGCGCCATGAGCGTGAGCAGCCCCACGGTCTTCAAGCTGACCGTCTTGCCTCCGGTGTTGGGACCGGTGACCAGCAGGATGTTATAGTCGCCGCCCAGCGTGACGTCGATGGGCACCACCGTCTCAGCGGCCAGGAGGGGATGCCGCGCCTTACGCAGCCGGACCACCACGCCAGGGGGTAGCTCGGCGGCGCGCGGGTCGGGCCGCGCGTGCTCATCCAGGGAGATCAGCGCTGGCTCGGTGGCGCGCAGGCCATAGCTGTATTGCGCCTTGGCGAAGGCCAGGTCCAGCGCGGCGAGGTTCTCCACCGTCAGGGTGATCGCTTGCCCGTCATCGGCCACCAGGGTCGTGAGCTCGCGCAGGATGCGGTTGATCTCGCGCTCTTCCTCCAGTTGCAGCTCGCGCCAGCGGTTATTCATCTCGACCGTCGCCAGCGGCTCGATAAAGAGCGTCGCCCCGCTGCCGGACTGGTCGTGGACGATGCCGGGGATACGGCCCCTGAACTCGGCTTTGAGCGGGATCACATAGCGCCCGCTGCGCATGGTCACCAGGCTCTCTTGGAGGAGATGGGCGTACTCGGAGGAGCCCACCATCTTGTGCAGGCGGTCCAGCAGCCGGTCGTGCGTGACGGCCATCTCGCGGCGGATGCGGCCCAATGCCGGGCTGGCGGCGTCCACCACCTCGCCCTGGTCGTTCAGGCAACGGGTGACCTCCTCGACGAGGTGAGGGCAATCCTCCAACCGCTCGGCGGTCTCGGCCAAGAGGGGAAAGCGTTCCGCGAAGCGGAGCAGGGTGCGGCGCAGCTTGCCGGCGCTCTGCAGCGTGTTGCGGATGGTCAAGAGGTCCACCGGGTCCAGGGTGGCCCCCAAGCCCGCGTTGCGCACCAAGGGGCGCACGTCCCTGGCGCCGCCCAGCGTGACGTCTGGGCGCACGTCAAAGAGCGCCTTGGCCTCGCTGGTCTCTTGCTGGCGCTGCCTGACCTCCTCGATATCCGTGGAGGGACACAAAGACTCCGCCAGCTCGCGACCGGCGGAGAAAGAGGTGTATCCGGCCAGGCGGCTCACGATCTTGTCGTATTCCAGGGTGTTCCAGTATTTCAGCTGCATGTCCTTGCTCTGGCTCCTCGCCGTGCGGCCCGCCAGGAGCCGTGGTGGCCTGGCGCCGTCAATTGATCAGGAATATCGAAGGCAGCCCGCTGGGGAACCAGGGTTCGAGCGCCTTGAGCGCATAAGGCAAAAAGCTCCGAAAGATCGGCACGAGCATCGAGCCCTGATAGCCCGCTGCCAGCTTTTGCCGGTAATCCTCCCAGTCCAGCCAGTTCGAGCTGATCATGAAGCGGTAAACCAACACCCCGACGCCGATCCACAGGGCCGCGGTGAAAAAGCCCAACGGGATGCCTGCCAGGTGGTTGAGCGTGCCGGCCACCGATTCGCCGGAGCTCGTCAGCGCGGAACTGTGCCACCTGCCCTGCTTCTTGCTGCCGCGCTCCGGATGGCGCATCGTCGTCATGCTGATGAGCAGCACGCTCAGGAGGGCATACACCACCAGTAGAATCAGGACAAAGATCACCGCTTCCAGGACGGCGGTGGGCGCGCCGACGAGCAGATTCCGCGCCGAGGGGAGCAGCAGGCGGTAAAAGCGCGTGGTCAAGATCACGCTGAGATAGAACACCACCAGCCCTGCTACCTGCCGCACCGCTCCGATGCGCAGTCCGTTCAAGCTGCCGCCCACGATGAGGAGCACCATCACGATGTCCAGTCCCGTGATATTCTGCATCGCGCCTCTCCTTGCTGGTTGCCGGGGCCAAGCGTGAAAGCATATGGACGTTGCTTGAAGTATAGCACAATGCGGGATTTAGGCAAATCCCGGCGGGATTTAGGCAAATCCCGGCGGGATTTCCGCAACTCCCGGCGGGATTTCCGCAAATCCTGGAGTTCCGCAAAGCCCGGCGAGATTTCTTGCTAGACGTTGAAGCGGATGTGCAGCACGTCGCCATCCTGCACGAGATAATCCCGCCCCTCGACGCGCAACAGGCCGTGATCGCGCGCCGCCGCCACGGAGCGCAGCCGCGCCAGGTCGTCGTAGGCCATCACCTCGGCCCGGATGAAGCCGCGCTGCATATCCGAGTGGATCTTGCCCGCCGCTTCCAGGACCGTCTGGCCCCGGCGCAGCGTCCAGGCGCGGACGATCTTGGCGCCCACGGTGGTGAAAAAGGTGATCAGGTCCAACAGCCGGTAGCCCTCGCGAACCAGCCGGCCGAGGCAGGAGCTCTCCAGCCCCAGCTCGCGGAGGTAGGCCGCGGCCTCCTCCGCATCCCAGCTATCCACCAGCTCGGCCTCGATGGCCGCGCAGACGACCGCCAGGCTCGCGCCTTCCGCCGCGGCGATCCGGGCCACCGGCTCGACCAGCGGCCCGCCGGCGGGCAGGTCGCCCTCGCTGACGTTGGCGATATACATACGGGGTTTGGCCGTCAGCAGTTGCATCTCTTGCGCCAGCGGGGCCTCGTCCTCCGGAATGCTCGCGCCGCGCAATGGCTGCCCGGCTTCCAGCCGTCGCTTGATGCTCTCCAGCGCGGCGATCTCGTGGGCGTAGGCCGCGGGGTTGCCCTTGGCTTGCGTGTGGGCGCGTTCCAGGCGCCGCTCCACCGTGGCGAGATCGGCCAGGGCCAGCTCCAACTCGATGGTCTCGATGTCTCCGGCGGGGTCCAGCTCGGCCGTGACGTGCGGTATCTCGTCATCCTCAAAGCAGCGCACCACCATGGCGATGGCGTCCACGTTGCGGATGTGCCCGAGGAACTGGTTGCCCAGGCCCTCGCCCTGGCTGGCCCCCTTGACCAAGCCGGCGATGTCCACCACGCGCAGCGTGGTCGGCACCAGCTCCTCCGGCTGGATCAGCTCGCCCAGGACCTGCAATCGGGGGTCGGGCACCGCAATGACGCCCACGTTCGGCTCGATGGTGGTGAAGGGATAGCTCGCCACCAGGGCGCCCGCATGGGTCAGCGCGTTAAAGAGCGTGGACTTGCCCACATTGGGCAGCCCCACCAACCCGATTTCCATGGTCATCGCAATCGTCTCCTCTGACGATCAGGATGGGTTACGTTTGAGGAAATCCTCCACCGCCGTCAGGAAGGCCTGGCTGTACTCGTCCGTGAGAGCCCTGCCCATGTGGCCCACGCGCAGGATCTGGCCGCGCAGCGGCCCGATGCCCCCGGCGACCAGGATGCCGTGCTCGTCGCGCAGGAAGCGCGAGAGCGCGTCCAGGGCCACGCCCGGCCGGCCCTTCATGGCCGTGATCAGCGGGCAAGCGTATTCGGGCGCCACCAGCATCTCGAAGCCCATCTCGCGCAGCCCGGCGCGCACCTTATCCGCCGTCCGCTGATAGCGAGCGTAGCGCGCCTCGAGCCCCTCGGCTAGGATACCCTGCAGGCTGGCGTGCAGCCCCATGATCAGGTGCGTGGGCACGGTGGTTGGATAAGGGTGCCAATCCCAATCGTGCGAATACTCGCGCCAGACGTTAAGGTTCAGATACCAACCATGGATCTTGTCTTTTTTGGCGTCCATGACCTGCCAGGCGCGTTCGTTGACGGAGATCATGCCCAGCCCGGGGGCCGCTTCCAGGCACTTGTTGGCCACCGAGATACAGACCTCGATGCCCCATTCGTCCACGGGCAGGGGCACCCCGCCGATGGACGAGATGCCATCCACGATGATGGGCAGGCCGTGCTCGTGCGTGACCTGGGCGATCTCGCGCAAGGGGTTCAGCACGCCAGTGGAGGTCTCGTGATGGATCAAGGCCACCGCCTTGATCTCGTGATCTCGCTCCAGGGCCTCGGCGACGCGCTCGGGCTGCACCGGCTCGCCCCAGGTGGTCTCCAAGACAATGACCTCGCTGCCGCAGGCCCGGGCGATGCGCCCCAGCCGCTCGGAGAAAAAGCCGCTCACCGGCAGCAAGACCTTTTCCCCTGGCGCCAGCATGCTGTTCAGCGCGGCCTCAGAGGCGGCGCTGCCCGGCCCCGGCATGATGAACAGGTCGCCCTGGGTGCCAAAGACCTTGTGCAGCGCCTGCAAGGTCTCGCCATAGATCTCCATCCAATCGTCCCCGTAGTGAGGCAGCGAGCGCGCGATCATCGCCTGCAGCACCTCATCCGGCACGTCCACCGGCCCGGGGATCATCAACTTGTAGCGCTTCAAAATGGCCTCCTGTCAACACGGCACTGCCTTGGGGGTGCCGAATCTGGATCGGAATGAGAGCGGTGCGCGTCGTTGCGAGAAGGCTCTGCCAAGCCCTGAGAACGGACAGCTACTTGGACGTTTTTCACATCATCTGTCGCAGATGATAGGTGAAAAAAGGGGATCAAGGCGCAATGATAGCCTATTTTCGCATCCTAGTCAAACAAGGGCCTGTCATGGTGGAATTCGGTGGGTAGCAGGCTAGATTACTTCGTGAAGAAAAGCACAATTGTTTTGACAGGAAACCAAATCGGGTTTATAATGCCGGCCGGCCTTGGAAAAGATCGCAAAAGGAGTCGCCAGTGTACGAGATACTCTCCAAACAGGATGTAGCGCCTGTCAGCAAGCTATTCGTGGTCAGCGCGCCCGAGATCGCTCGCAAGGCCAAACCTGGGCAGTTCCTCATCGTGCGTACCGATGCGGAGGGCGAGCGCATCCCCCTGACCATCGCCGACTTTGACCGCGAGGCCGGGACCGTGACCATGGTCTTTCAAGAAGTGGGCAAGACGACCAAGCAGATGGGCAAGATGGAGGCCGGCGATGTCCTCAGCGATGTCGTGGGGCCCCTGGGCCTGCCCAGCGAGATCGAATATTATGGCACCGTGCTGTGCGTCGGCGGCGGCGTGGGCATCGCCCCGGTGTACCCCATTGCCCGCGCCCTGAAGGCGGCGGGGAACTATGTGATTTCCATCATCGGCGCGCGCAACGTCAACCTCCTGTTCTGGGAAGACAAGATGCGCTCCGTGAGCGACGAGCTGATCGTCTGCACCGACGACGGCAGTTATGCGCGCAAGGCGCTGGTCACCGAGCCGATGAAAGAGCTGTTGGGCTCGGTGCGTCGGATCGACCGCATCTGGGCCATCGGCCCGGCGATCATGATGAAGTTCTGCACCCTTACCAGCAAGCCCTTCAACGTGCCCACCATCGTCAGCCTCAACTCGGTGATGGTGGACGGCACGGGGATGTGCGGCGCTTGCCGCGTCGAGGTGGGGGGGCAAACCCGGTTCGTGTGCGTGCACGGTCCCGAGTTCGACGGGCACCAGGTGAACTGGGACCTGTTGTTGAGCCGCCAGCGCATGTACCTCACCGAGGAGAAACGAGCCACCGAGGAATACGACCACGAGTGCACCTGCGGCACCCGAGCAGTCTAGAACCAACAAGGAGACGCCAACCGTGTCCGAGAACATGGCAAGACCGACCAAGACCCAAGTTCGGCAAGAGATGCCGACGCAAGACCCGCAGGTCAGAAACACCAACTATAACGAGGTGGCGCTGGGCTACACGGATGAGCTAGCGCTGGCCGAGGCCTCGCGCTGCATCCAGTGCAAAAAGCCTCGCTGCGTGACCGGCTGCCCGGTGGAAGTGCGCATCCCCGAATTCATCAAGGCGCTGCGCGAGGGCGATATGTGGGGCGCGGTGGACGCCCTCAAGGACAAGAACAACCTCCCCGCCGTCTGCGGGCGCGTTTGCCCCCAAGAGACGCAGTGCGAGGAGCTGTGCGTGCTGGCCCGCAAGGGCGCGCCGGTGGCCATCGGCCGCCTGGAGCGCTATGTGGCCGATTGGGAGCGCCAGCAGGGCATCAAGATCCCCGAGCGCGCGATCTCTTGCGGGCGCTCCATCGCCATCATTGGGGCCGGGCCCGCCGGGCTCACCTGCGCCGGCGACCTGGCCAAGATGGGCTACCAGGTGACCATCCTGGAGGCGCTGCACTCGCCCGGCGGCGTGTTGATCTATGGCATCCCCGAGTTCCGGCTGCCCAAGGACGTGGTCCGCGCCGAGGTCGAGTACGTCAAGAGCCTGGGCGTCGAGATCAAGCTCAATTCCGTGGTCGGCAAGCTCTATACCATCGAGGAGCTGCTGGCGGAGGGGTACGACGGGATCTTTTTGGGCACCGGCGCCGGCCTGCCCATGTTCATGGACATCCCTGGTGAGAACTGCAACGGCGTCTATTCCGCCAACGAGTTCCTGACCCGCGTGAACCTGATGAAGGCCTATCGCTTCCCCGAGTTCGACACGCCGGTCAAGGTGGGCAAGGTCGTGGCGGTGGTGGGCGCGGGGAACGTGGCCATGGATGCCTCCCGCTGCGCGAAGCGGCTCGGTGCGGAAGAGGTGCACATCATCTATCGCCGCTCCCGCGAAGAGGTCCCCGCCCGCGCGGAGGAAGTGCATCACGCCGAAGAGGAAGGGATCATCTTTGACTTTCTGACCAACCCGGTGGAGATCCATGGCGGCGAGGGCAACTGGGTCACGGGCATCCGCTGCATGCGCATGGCGCTGGGCGAGCCCGACGCCAGCGGGCGGCGGCGCCCGGTGGCCATCGAGGGCTCCGAGTTCGACATGGATTGCCAGACGGTGATCATGGCCCTGGGCACCCGTCCGAACCCGCTGGTCTTTTCCGATGCGCCGCGGCTGGAGCGCACCCGGTACGGCACGGTGGTGGCCAACGAGCAGACCGGCCGCACCAAGATGGAGTGCGTCTGGGCCGGCGGCGATATCGTCACCGGCGCGGCGACGGTCATCAGCGCCATGGGCGCGGGCAAACGCGCCGCGGCCGATATGCACGCTTACCTGTGCAGCGACCGGAGCGAGCCTTGGTGGCAGGAGCCGGCGGCATAGGCCGCGCCGAGTACCTAGTCTGAACCATGGGGACCACAAAGAAGGCAGTCGCGAGCACACTGGCGACTGCCTTCTTTTGCGAATCATGGAGCGCTTGACTTGCTACGGCGCTTCCTTTGCCGGCCGAAACACGATTCGCTGGATTTCGACTCGGTCGGGCAGGGTGATCAGGGCGTACACATCGCCCTCGGGACCAAGCGCAAGCCCATTCGGCACGTAGGCATGCTGCTCAGCCACTGGTACATGGGCCACGCCCAGCAACTGGCCAGCGGTGCTATAGTGTCGTAGGGTCACGCTCACTTGGGTTGGCGACGTGCTGGTCCTCTCAGAGACACGCACGTAAAAAGAGCCGGCAGGCGTGATCCCCAGGACGCGCAACCCGGTGAGCGCGTGGGTCGTGATGATCTCGACGCGCTGATCGCCGATCACGACGTGGCCGCGATTGGCTCCGCGAGCTTCAATGGACGCATAGGTGGGCTTGTTAGGCACATAGTATCCGGTCTGCGACGCCTTTCCGTCGGCGTCCACCAATAGGAACAGGGAACGGCCTTCCCCGAGCTCCAGAATGACCTCTCCGTGGTCTCCGACGGTAATGCCGGATATCTCTCCCTCGAGGTGTGGGGGTACCGTGTACCGCGCCACCGATTCACCCTCGGTTGATAGGCGATACACCATAGGAATCGAGATCGCCAACACCAGAATGTGGGAATCGGTGACTGCTACATCCGCTGCGCCCACCACATGGTGTGGGTCAAGGTCGAGCCTGTCGAGCAAGTGGCCTGTAGCATCGTAGTGCAACAGGCGATTGCCGACCGAATCAACGATCCAAAAAGCGCCATCGGGCGCGACCGTAAAGCCCTGTGGCCCCCAGACCTCCTTCTCGGGCACGTTCTGCCCCTCATAGCGCACGCCTTCCTTACCGATAGGAATGGAAAAGAGCGTATGATGCCCGTTAGCCTCCGATCCCGTCTCTGGGCTTGGAGCAGCCTCCAGCACTGATGTGAATGCTACTTGAGGGTGCCCTATCAGGGTTGGCGGCGCAACAGTGGGGGAGCGCGAAACTGAGGCTGTCGCTGGTGAAGGAGTGGGGGGAGGAATCACAGAGGGGACCGGCGTCTTGGTCGCGCAGGCGCCCACCAATAGCCCAATGTGGATGACAAGGGTAAAAGCCAGCGGAGGACACCTCATCCCTCGGAGGGTTCTGCTCATCACTCGCCTCGAAGTGAAAGGCATTGGGGAATAGCGCTCTCTCAATGCCCCGGTCTATCGGCAAGAGTCGGCGATATCGTCACGACGCCTGGGATCGTAGCCGCTAATGCTCTCCCACGAAATCGCTCTGTAAATCACACGATCATAGTTACTGGTGATAGTTGACTCGTATCCATTGATCCCGTTTCCGCCGTCGAAGCTAGCAAACATGATTACGTGAGTGCCGCACTTGTTCATAATATCGCCTCTTACCAGGTCATCCTCCGAGCTCAGTTGCCAAGAAACATCCTCTAGCGTGCAGGTGCCGTGCTTGGTGGAAAGCCCCCACACGCGGCTCACGAACCCAGAGCAATCCACACCCCTCGAACAGCCTTCCTCTGATTCGTTAGTGTCACCCGCTTGGTAGGTAGCGGGATACATACAGCCATTGTAGCCACCTACGGTTGCCTGTTCGCCATCCCGTGCTACGCCCACCACCTCGATATCTGGACAATTCGCGAATAGTTCGTGGAGTGCTGTCAAGACCAGAGGATGCTCGTCGGCCAAGACAATGCGAAGGATATGCGGCCCGTCCTCGATTGCATTACTCATTGCTTGCCCCCAGTGATCCCATGCAAGTGGGAAAACACGGATGATCGAGTGCCACTCTTTGGGGCACATGGAGGAATGAGGGAGCTAGAAACGGCTTTTGGAACGATTATAACACGGGTTAGCTACTGCCGCAAACACCCTTGGATGAGAGCCGCATGAGTGACCGGGCAATACGCCCGTGGAGCAGAAAAACAAGACGGCCGCCCGTGTTCCTGGCGGCCATCTCTTGTGCTCAGCAGAGCGCTTGTCCTTCCGAAGCGCCATCGCCCTCATCCCCGATGGGCGGCGTCGGCGGCTCGGGCGGCGTGGGCACCGGGCCTTCTTCCGGCTCCGGCTCGCCCCCTTCCTCCTCTTCCTCCTTGCCCTTATCCTCTTCTTTATCCTCGGGCCCGCGCCCGTACTTTTGCATCTTGTCGGACATCTCTTGCAGTCGCCGAGCCACGTGATGATTCACCGTGCCCTCGGGATAGGTCCCGTCCCCCTGGCGCTCTCCGGCCTCCAGGCCCGTGAGGATGCTCATGCCCTGGTCGATGGTCTCCACAGCATAGATGTGGAACTTGTTGTCGCGGATGGCCTCCAACACGTCCTGGCGCAGCATCAGGTTGCGCACATTCGAGGCGGGGATGATCACCCCCTGCTCGCCGGTGAGCCCTCTGGCCTTGCAGATATCGTAAAAGCCCTCGATCTTTTGCGTGGCCCCGCCGATGGGTTGCACTTGCCCGTGCTGGTTCACCGAGCCGGTGACGGCGATGCCCTGTTGCAGCGGCAACTGGGCGATGCTGGAAAGCAGCGCATATAGCTCGGTGGAGGAGGCGCTATCGCCCGCGATGCCATCGTAGCCCTGCTCAAAGGTGATGGTCGCCGAGAGGGTGAGCGGCTGGTCCTGGGCATAGGTGCTCTCCAGGTACCCGGTGAGGATCAGCAGCCCCTTATCGTGGGTGGACTCGGTGAGCTTGACCTCGCGGTCGATGTTGGTGACGCCCGAGCGGCCTAGGAAGGTCTTGGCGGTGATGCGCGAGGGGCGGCCAAAGGCGTAATCGCCCAGCGAGATCACCGCGAGGCCGTTGATCTGGCCCACCACCTCGCCGGCGGTGTCGATCATGACCATGTCGTCGGTGATCATCTCTTGCATCCGCTCCTGGACGCGGTTGCTGCGATAGACGCGCTCCTTGATCGCGCGCTCCACGTCCTCCGCGGTGACCAACTCGTGGCCCTCTTTGTGCGCCCAATAGCTGGCCTCGCGCACCAGGTCGGCGATATCGGAAAAGCGGGTGGAGAGTTTCTTCTGGTCGCCGGTGGAGCGGGCGCTGTATTCCACCACCCGGGCCACGCCGCCGCGGTCAAAGTGCAGCAGGCCCTCCTCGTTGGCGCGGCAGGCGATGAAGGAGGCGTATTTGAGCGCATTGTCCCCCGACCAGGGGATCTGCACGTCAAAGTCGGCCTTGACCTTGAAGAGCTTGGCGAACTCGTCATCGTAGGACATCAGCGGGTAATAGATCTCGGGCCCCCCGATGATGATCACCTTGAGGTCCAGGGGGATCGGGTCAGGCTCCAGGCTGGCCGTGGTGATGGTGCGGTATTCCTGGCCCATCTCTTCGATCTTGAGCGATCCGGTGCGCAGGGCACGCTTGAGCGCATCCCAGGCGAAGGGGGCCGTGAGCAGGCTGCGCGCGTCCAGCACCAGGTAGCCGCCGTTGGCGCGGTGCAGGGCGCCGCCCTTGATCATGGTGAAGTCGGTCAGCCAGGCGCCAAAGAGGGCGCGGTGCTCGATGCTGCCCGCGAGGTTATAGTAGGTAGGGTGGGTCTCCACCACCACCGGCGCGCCCTGGGCGTCGCAATTGTCCACGACGACGTTGACCTTGTAGCGGTTGAACCACACGCCGTCCTCGGAGGTGTCCATGAAGGGCAGCCCCGCCGGCTGGGCCTGCTGCTCTTGCGGCAGGAACCGCTCGACGTTCTCCACGATGTCCTTTTGCGCGTTCTCGATGTACTCGAGCACCGTGGGTAGGTCGCCGTATTTGGCCTTGAGCTCCTCCACCAGGTGCCCGAGGGCAAAGGTGGCGACCTCCGAGTTCAGGTTCTTGAGGCTCTCCTGGGAGGACTTTTCCGTCTCCCGGGCGCGGCGGGTGGCCTTTTCCAGGGCGTCTTGCAGCTCCTGGCGGTGGCCCTCGAAGCGCTGTTTGATCTCTTGCGGCAGTTGCTCGTATTGCTCCGGGTTGAGCACCTTGCCGTCCAGGACCGGGGCGATGACCAGGCCCATGGGCGTCTTGAGCAGGGCAAAGCCGCGCTCCTGGACATAGCCCTCCAGCTTGCTCAGCTCTTCGCTCTGGCGCTCTTGCAGCCCGCGGGTGAGCTCGTTCTGCCGCTGCAGGTAATAATCACCCTCGAAGGCGCGCGGGATCTCGGTCTCGATCTGCTTGATAAAGCTTTCCATGTCGGTGCGGAGCTGGCAGCCGCGACCGGCGGGCAGGCGCAGCGCCTTGGGCTTGCGCGGCTCGCCGTAATTGTTCACATAGCACCAATCGTCCGAGACCGCCTCGTGTTCGGCGCGGTCCTTCAGGAACTGCCTCACCGTGGTGGTCTTGCCCACGCCGCTGGGCCCCAGGGCAAAGACGTTAAAGCCGCTGGCCGAGATATCGATGCCAAAGGCCAGGGCCTGGGACGCGCGATCCTGGCCGATGATCTCGGGATCGGTGGCCAGCTCGGCGGTGGACTGGAACGCAAACTGGGAGACATCGCACGTTCTCCCGATCTGGTCGATGGGTACCCGAAAAGTCTCTCGTTTCATCGTGTCTCCTTGCCGCTTATCTCTGTAGCCTGACCTTGAGCTTGGCCAGGAATAGCGTATCCATGGCCCGCAGCCGCCAGAAGAGCCGACCAGGCGGCCCCCAGGCCAATCCATCGCGCCGGAGCTCCCAAAGCTGCAGCTTGAAGCCATCGCACATCCAACGGAATTGCCGCCGCCAGCCTCGCTGGGCGGCCAAGTGTTGCCTGCCCCATAGCGTCACCTGGCGCAGGGACCGCCCAGCCTGCTTGAGGGCCGTCCGAATGTCGCGCCGCCGCGCCCTCTCCCCCACCAGGCAGGCCGCCAACTGGCGGTCATGGAGCCAGGCCATGAGCCGCCGGGCATAGTCCAGCTCGGCGCGCTCCCGCTCCAGCACCTCCTGGCGCGTGACCTGGCCGCGGGGCTTGTGTCCCGCGCCGGGGCGGCTGGCGGACTCCAACCACTCCTCCGCCTTGTCCAGGCGCCTGCGCGCCTCGGCCAGCGTCGCCAGCTTGGCCCGGCGGGCCTCCAAAGGCGCGCCGTGGAAATCCAACACATCTCGCGGCAGCCAGGGAAAGCTCGGTTTGGCCCCGGTCTCGGCGAAGGCGTGCTCTTCCGGCTGGAGGTCCAACAAGAGCTGGCTGGCTGCTTCCATCTCGCCCAGGTACTCGGCCCACGGGCCCTCAGGGCCGCCGTAATAGTCGCGCGCAAAGGTCCGGAGCAGAGCGTCGGCGTCCGCCGCCGGGTTCCAGGCCAGCTTGCCGAAGAGGAAGGCGTTGGTCGGGACGCCCAGCCAGGGGCGCCACGAGGTCATCACCGCGCTCACGCTCTGGTATCCCGCCTTGCGATAGGCGGCCAGGTCCGCCGCCATCGTCTTGGGCAGTGGCGGGCACAGCCCCTTATAAAGGACGCCGTCCAGGTAATACTCGAATGCCTGGGGGCCTGGCTGGCCCTCCTCGCCAAACCAGGCGCGCAGGCTATCCAGCGCGGCCTCATAGGGCTCGGCGTTCAGGGCGCATTGGCCATCCGCCAGCCCGTGCGCATAGCAGCGCTCCCGCGGCGCGTAGCAGAGCGCCACGTTGGGCCGCGGCTTGACGGTCGCCGGCGGCTCCAGCGTGTCGTGATAGGCCAGATAGGAGATCGTGGCGCCCGGTTTGACCTCGGCCAGGACTTCCGCGATCTCGTTGGTGAACAGCAACGCCTGGTCGGAGGGCGACAGGTCGCGGCAATGGGGGCACTGGCACCACGCCCCGCTGCCGACATCATCCGGCCAGATGTGATAGACGTCCACCCCGCCGCGCTTCAGGAAAAAGCGTCGCGCGCGCTCGCGCACGATGCGCCTGCCCCCGGCGTCGCTGGGGCAGAGGTTGTGGTCCGAATTGCGCCGCTGGCCGTCGAAGCGAAAGGCCAGGCGCTGGCTCCAATAGAAGCGCCGCGGCAGCAGGGCCGGCAACAGATGCCCGCCGTACTCGACGGATAGCCCTCGGAGCCGTAGCTCCGGCTCGGCCTGCGCAAGGGCGCGCCGCCAGAATCGCTCGGTCTTGCCGCCCTCCGGGATCGGCGGAAAGGGGTGCAAAAAGATCGTGTTCAGCCGGTTTCGGCTGGCCCACGCGATCCAGGCGCGCAGCTCGGGCAGGTAGCGGTCGTGGGCGATGATCAGCCCGCGACCCGGCAGGGCGGGCTCCTCATCCTTGATCCCCATCGACAGCTCAACCGACGAGCTGCGCGGGATGCGCTCGCCCAGCGGCCCGGGGAAATACCAGCGGCAGCCCAGCTCCTCCAAGAGATCGTACACGGCGCAGAGCAGCCCGCGGGGCGAGCGTCCGATCAGGCGAATCCCCCCGGCCGAGACCTCGCGCACAAAGCCGTCGCTCTCCCCCTGGGCGAATTGCAGCTCGATGCAGGGCTGGCCCAGGCCCGCCACGTCGGTCACGATGGGCAGGCGGCGGTCTGTGATGCGCAGGATATAGGTTTGCAGTTCCTCGGCGGCCAGGCGCGCGGTGGGGTGGTCTGCGCCCAGGTGGATGGGCCAGTCCTCGTACCCTTGCGCCACGAAGGCGATCTTGTCTGACATGTGGTTTCCAAATGGGCAGAATATCGCAAGATTGGCGAACCGGACCGAGTATATCATGGAGAGTGCGCCCTGACAAATCCCGCGGCGCCGCAGGCAGGGCCGCTTGTGCGGGCCGCCGATTTCGCTAGAATGAGCGCCAGCATGCCCCACGAGGCGACACCGTGACCAAACGCTCGATGCTTCCGAATATAGGCCATCTGCTGGCCCTCATCGCTCTTTTGGGGGCGCTCGTCGTGCCCGACGTCCCGGCCGCGGCGCAGGTGCGGTTCATCTATGTCGATGGGGCCAGCCAGGGCCCCGAGGACGGCTCGCCGGAGCGTCCCTTTCACACGATCTCGGCGGCGCTGGCGCTGGCGCAGGCCGGGGACGTGGTTCGCGTGGCCAGGGGGCCGGTCTATGCCGAGCGGGTGCGCCTCGCCCAGCCGGTGACGCTCCAGGGCGGCTATGACGGCGCCACCTGGGAGCGCGACGTGAACGCGCGCGACACGGTGATCGACGGCCAGGGCGATGGCCCCGTGGTGACCATCGGGCCGTGGGCGCAGCCCGGCGCGGGGGCTGGGTTGGAGGGCTTCACCATCACCAATGGCAGCGCCGCCCAGGGCGCCGGAATCCTGGTCCAGGGCGCGGCGCCCGAGATTCGCCACAACCGGATCAGCGGCAACTGGGCCACCGGGCAGGGAGGCGGCATCCTGGCGCGGGATGGGTCGCCCGTCATCCGTGACAACGTGCTGGAGCTCAATCTGGCGGGGCGCGGCGGCGGCATCGGCCTGGTTCGCGCCGATGCGCTGATCTCGGGCAACTGGATCCTGTCCAACAGCGCGGAGCGCGGCGGCGGCATCAGCATCGAGGAGGGCTCGCGGGCGCGGCTGGAGAACAACACCTTGATCGCCAACGAGGCCGGCGACGGCGCGGGCATGCTGGTCTCCACCGGCTCGCAGGCCGAGCTGGTGAACCTGGTCCTGTTCATGAACCACGCCCAGGGGCGCGGCGGCGGGCTGGCGGTGGAGGAGGCTTTCGTGCGGGCGGCGCACACCTCGATCCTTTACAGCGTGGCGGCGCAGGGCGCTGGCGGGGCGACCCTCGGCGCGAGCGCCGCGATCTCGTTGACCAACTGCCTCGTCTGGGGGCATGGGGGCGATGACCTGTTCGGGCCGAACATCGTCGCAACGCACACCAACGTGGAGCAGGCGCTCTGGCCCGGGCCGGGCAACCTGAGCGTGGACCCGCAATTGGTCGATCCCCAACGTTTCGACTTTCGGCTGCGGCCTGGCTCGCCCCTGGTGGATGCGGGGGCCGCCCTCGAGTCGGTCACGGAGGATTTCGAGGGCCACGACCGCTGGTTCGACGGCGATGGGGACGGGGTCATCGTCCCCGATATCGGCGCCGACGAGCTGGCCGCCGACGCGCGCGACCTGGCGCTGCGGGTCGTCGCCGCCCGGTCTTGGCCGGTGCCTGGCGCGGCGCTCCAATTCGCCCTCTCGACGACCAATCGCGGCCAGGTGGCTGCGCCCGCGGCCGTTCTGACGGGCACGCTCCCCGCCGGGTTGGCCCTTCTCCCGGGGACGCTGACGGCTTCCCTGGGGACCTGCCGCGTGGAGGGTGGCCGGGTGGTCTGGCGCGGGCCATTGCCGGTGGGCCAGCGGCTGGAGCTCGCCTTCCGCGCTGGGATCAGCGAGAGCGTGCCCGCGGATACGACGCTGACCAGCGAGGTGGCGCTGTCCTTCGGGGCGCGGGAGGCGCTGCGGCGGCGCGCGACGGCCTACATCGTGGCGCCGCGCGCGGTGACGCTGCCCCTGTTGCTCAAGGGCGGCTTGCCCTAGCGCGAGAGCGCCGGGCACGAAAACTGGGTTCCCGCAGTGAATCACGGGAACCCAGCAAGGATGATCGAGGCTCGGGTCGTGTGCGCCGAATCGATCAGGCGCTGCGCACCTGCGCGCCGAGCTCGGTTTGCAGGCGCTGGATGATCTTGTCTCGCAGGCGCTGGACGGCCCGGTCGGTGAGCGTGTCGTCCATGTCCTGGTACGAAAGGCTGTAGGCCAGGCTCTTCTTGCCCTGGGGGATCGGTTCGCCGCGATAGATGTCGAACAGCCGGACCGCGGCGATGGCCTCCCCGCCCGTCTGGCGGATCAGCGCCTCCACGCGCTGGGCCGGGATGCCCTCATCCATGACCAGCGCCAGGTCTTGATTGACATAAGGGAACCGAGAGACGGGCTTGAAGCGCTGGTTGGGCGCCGCCTGCGCCAGGAGCGCCGCCAGGTTCAGCTCGAGCAGGGCGACGCGTTGCTCGGGCAGGTCGAAGGACTCCCGCACCAGGGGATGCACCTCGCCCATGACGCCGATGATCTCGCCGCCGACGCGCAGCGTGGCCGCCCGCCCCGGCTGGAAGATCAGCGAATCCGCCGGCTCGTAGGCCGCGTCCGCGATGCCCAGCCGCCCCAGCACCACCTCGACGACGCCCTTTAGGTCGAAATAGTCCATGGACTCCGCCGCGGCCTCGGTCCACCAGGGCTGCTGCCGCGCCCCGGTGAGCGCGACGCAAAGCCGCCACGGCTCGTCGGGCAGTTGCTGGCCCGTCCGCGGCAGGATGGCGTTGCCGATCTCGAACAGGGCCACGCGCTGCTGGTAGCGCAGGTTATCGCGCACGGCGCCGAGCATACTGGCCAGCAGCGTGGTCCGCAAGTAGCGGCGGTCGGGCGAGAGCGGGTTGGCGAGCTGGATGCAGTCCTCGGCGGCCAGGATGGCGGGGACGGGGTAGCTGCCCTCCGCGCTCAGGATGGCCTGGAAGGGCTTGGGAGCGGGGTAAGCCGCGAGCAGTCTGCCCTGATCGTCCGCGCCCTGCAGGGTATAGCAGATGATCTCGTTCAGCCCGCAGCTCACCAGCACGTCGGCCACCTTCTGGCGGCCGCTCAGCAGCGGGTTGTTGCGCTGCGGCGGCAGCGGATCGTCCATCAGCGTCAGCGGGATGTTCTCCGAGCCATAGATGCGCGCCACCTCTTCCACCAGGTCCGCCGTCATGCTCACGTCCATGCGATAGGTGGGCACGGTGACGCGGATGTCGCCGCTCGCCTGCATTGCGCAGCCAAAGCCAAGCGACTCCAGGATCTTGACGATCTCGCCGGCGCCGAGCTGGATGCCCACCAGCCGTTCCACTTCGGAGGGCGGCAGGTCGATCACCCTGGTTGTGGGCTTGACGGGATAGGCGTCGGCGATCCCCTGGGCGATCTCGCCGCCGGCCAGGGTGCGCATCAGCTCTGCGGCGCGCGTGAGCGCCGGGATGGTGAGCTCGGGGTCGATCTCTCGGCCAAAGCGCGTGGCCGCCTCGCTGGGCAGGTCCAGCAGTTGCGAGGTGCGGCGGTTGTTGATGGCGTTGAAATTGGCCGATTCCAGCAGGATGTGGGTGGTCTGGTCGGTGACTTCGCTCTCCAGCCCGCCCATGACGCCGGCCAGGGCCACGGGCCCGCCGCCATCGGTGATGAGCAGCATGTTCCCGTCCAGCGCGCGATCCTGGCCGTCCAGGGTGGTCATGTGCTCGCCCGGGCGGGCGCGCCGGACGATGATCACCGGCGCCTCCTGCGGCGGCTGCTGGCCATGGGGGCCGTGCAGCCGATCATAGTCGAAGGCGTGCAGCGGCTGGCCCCATTCGAGCATGACATAGTTGGTGATATCCACGATGTTGCTGATGGGCCGCATCCCCGCGGCGCGCAGGCGCGCTTTCATCTGCAGCGGCGACGGCCCGATCTTGACCTGGCGGATCAGCCCCGCGCTATAGCGGGAGCAGAGCTGCGGGTCGGCGATCTGGAGGCCCACTTGCTGGGCGATGGGGGCGCCCGTGGCCAGCCACTCCGGCTGCTTGACGCGCAGGGGCTGGCCGGTGAGCGCGGCGATCTCGCGGGCCACGCCCACGATGGAGAGGCAGCGGGCCACGTTCGGGTTGATCTCGATGTTCAACACCGCGTCGCCCAGGTAGTCCTGCAAGGGCACGCCCACCGGCGCGTCATCGGGGAGGATGATGATCCCCGTGTGGTCGTCCGAGATGTCCAGCTCTTTTTCCGAGCAAACCATCCCCTCGGACTTGACGCCGCGCAGCTTGACCGGCTTCAGGATCATGTATTGGCGGCCTTCGGCGTGGCCGTCGATGACCTTGGCGCCCCGCCGGGCAAAGACGACCTTTTGGCCGGAATCGCCCACGCGGATGTTGGGCGCGCCGGTGACCACTTCCTGCGGCTCCGGCATGCCGTGATCCACCACGGCGATCACCAGCGAGTCGGCGTTGGGGTGAGGGCGCACGGCCAGCAGTTGGCCGATGACGATCTTGTCGCGCTCCCATTCGGCGCCCAGGTGCTCGACCTCGTTCACTTCCATGCCGGCGAGGGTCATGCGTTCGGCCAACGCCTCCACGGGCATGGTGATATCCACGAATTCCTTGATCCAACTGAGAGGTGCTCTCATTTCAGGCATTTTCGGCTTCTCCTATCGGGTGCTGGCTGGCGGTTTAACCGAACTGGTTCAGGAAGCGCAGGTCGTTGGCGTAGAAATAGCGGATGTCGTCGATGCTGTGCTTGAGCAGGGCGATGCGTTCCGGGCCCATGCCGAAGGCAAAACCGCTATATTTCGCCGGGTCGTACCCGCCGTTGCGCAGCACGGTGGGGTGCACCATGCCCGCGCCCAGGATCTCCAACCAGCCCGAGTGCTTGCAGATGCGGCAGCCCTTGCTCCCACAGACAAAGCACTCGATGTCCATCTCGATGCTCGGCTCGGTGAACGGGAAATAATCGAAACGGAACCGCACGCGGATGTCATTGTTGTTGAACATGCGCTTGGCGAAGGAATAGAGCACGCCCTTCAGGTCGGCCAGGGTGATGTTCTCTCCCACCGCCAGCCCCTCCACCTGGTAGAACATGGACTCGGCGCGGGCGGTCACTTGCTCGTAGCGGTAGCACTTGCCCGGCAGGATCACCCGGATCGGCTCGGGATAGTACTTGCGCATGGTCCGGACCTGCCCGGGCGACGTGTGCGTCCGCAGCAGCACGCCCTCCTGGGTGGTGTGGAAGGTGCTCCACTTGTCGCGGGCGGGATGGTAAGGCGGCATGTTGAGCAACTGAAAGTTGAACTCGTCCGACTCGACGTCCCGCCACTCTTCCACCCGGAAGCCCATGTCGCCAAAGATCTGATAGATGGAGCGTAGCGCCTGGGTGACCACGTGTAGCCGCCCGGCGGTCACCGGCCGGCCGGGGAGCGAGACATCCAACTGCTCCTGGGCCATGGCCGCGTTCAGCGCCTGCTGTTTCATCGCCTCGGCGCGACCTTCCAGCGCCGCCTCCAGGGCTTGCTTGACGCGGTTGCTTTCCTGTCCGGCGGCGGGACGCTGCTCAGCGGGCAACTGCCCGATGGAGCGCAGCAACAGCGTGAGCGCGCCCTTTTTGCCCATGTAATCGGCCCGCCAGGCGTCCATCTCGTCCACTGTGCCGGCGCGGGCCAGCGCGGCCAGCGCTTCCTGTTCTAGCTTGATCAATTCCTGTAGCATATCGTTCTCCTTGGAACTAGACTCGCCAGGGACCAGTGCGGTCGGAGGGTCACGTGGCCGTGGGGCCGCGCCTCTCGCCCATAAAAAAACGGCTGCATTCGTCAGGGACGAAGAAGCAGCCGTCTGTTCTCCGCGGTACCACCCCGCTTGGCTTGCCCAGGGCAAGCCCGCTTATCCCGGCGGCTGGTGCCTTGCACCAGCTTACCGGCGGCCCCGTTAACGGTGGGCGACCGGAGCGCACTACTGGGTGAGCGCAGGGCTCGCCGTTGGCACGTCAGCTCGGGAGCGAACTTCAGCAGGTCTCACCCCGAAAGAGCTTGCAGTCGATGGCCCCTTCTCCCTGGTGGATGACAGCCTGCCTACTCTCTCCGTCATTGCCTTTGCTAACGGATCTAGTATAACCCAGGTCGGCGATTTCGTCAAGTTTTAGCTCAGGACGATCTCGCGGCCCGTGGCGGCGGAGCGATAGATGGCGTCCAGCAGCCGGGAGATGACCAGCCCTTGCGTGGCGGGGGAGGATGGCTCGCGCCCTTCACGGATGGCGGCCAGGAACTCGCGCACCGCGCCCTCGTGCCCGCTGATGGTCGGGGGGAGCGCGGGCCGGAACTCGACGGGCTGGCCGTCCAGGTCGCCGTAGAGGCGGAGGGTGTCCTCCCGGGCATAGTTGTGCACCGTCAACTCGGCGCCGCGCTGGTCGCCGCGCAGGTGCACGAAATAGTCGTCGCTGGCGCTGCTGTTGCTGGCCCACGAGATTTCGAGCGAGATGCTGGCGCCGTTCTTGAGCCGGAGAAACGCCGCGGCCAGGTCCTCCACGTCATAGTCCTGGACGCGGAAAGGCATTGCGGCGCCCTTGCCGAGGCTGGCCAGGGCGTTGTGCGTCACGCCGGTGACCGTCGCCACCTCGGGATAGCCCAGGAACCACATGGTCAGGTCCAGGATGTGCACGCCCAGGTCGATGAGCGGCCCGCCGCCGGACATGGCCTTGCGCGTGAACCAGCCGCCTGGCTTGGGGATGCCGCGCCGCCGCATCCAGCCCGCCCGCACGTGATAGACGCGCCCCAACTCGCCGCCCTCCATCATCCGCTTGATGTATTGGGCGTCGCCCCGGTAGCGATAGTTGAAGGTGATCATCAGCTTGCGGCCGGTGGCCTGGCTGGCGGCGACCATGGCCTCCGCGTCGGAGAGGGTGGCGGCCAGGGGCTTTTCGCAGAGCACATGCTTGCCCGCCTTCATCGCGGCGATGCTCACCGGGGCGTGCAAGTTATTGGGCAGGGCCACGCTGACCGCGTCGATACCGGCGGAGGCCAGCATCTCGTGATAGTCGGTGAAGCGCTGGGGCACCTGGTATTGGTCGGCCACCGCCTTCAGCCGCTCCGCATCCATATCGCACAGGGCGACCAGCTCGGCCTCCGGGCAGGCCCGGTAGCCTGCCAGGTGGGCCTTGCCAACGCCCGCGCCGATGACGCCAACGCGCAAACGCTCGGACATGGTTCACTCCTCCGCTGACAAGATGGGCCACTATAGCACAGCAGCCGCCCCCGAGTCAACTTGATGCGGCTTTGCCCAACAGGCGGAACGGGCGATAATGAGCGTGATACCATGTTCGCAAGGAGCGGCGATGAAGATCACTTTTATGGGCGCAGCGCGCACCACCACTGGCTCGATGCACCTGCTCGAGGTCAATGGGTGCCGAATCCTGTTGGAATGTGGGCTTTTTCAGGGGCACCGGCAGGAGGCGTTCGAGCGCAACCGCAACCTGCCCTTCGACGCCAAAACCATCGATTGCTGCGTGCTCTCCCACGCGCACATCGACCACAGCGGCAACATCCCCAACCTGGTGCGCTCAGGGTTCCCGGGCAACATCTATACCACCCACGCCACGCGCGACCTCTGCAGCGCCATGTTGCGCGATAGCGGCTATATCCAGGAAAAAGACGTAGAGTACCTGAACAAGCACCGGGCCCGGCGTGGCGAGCCGCCGGTGGAGCCGATCTACACGCAGGCCGATGCCGTGAATAGCCTGGGCCACTTTGTCAGCGTGAGCTATGGACGGCGCCTGCCCATCGGCCCCGGCGTGCAGCTCACCTTCCAGGATGCCGGCCATATCCTGGGCTCCGCGGTGTGCGCGCTGGACATCGAGGAGGGGGGCAAAAAGTACCGTTTGGGCTTTACCGGCGACCTGGGGCGGAGCAATGTGCCGCTCCTGAACGACCCGGCGCCCCTGGGCGACGTGGATTACCTGATCACCGAAAGCACCTATGGCGCGCGGACCCACGAGACCCCCGAGGAGGCCAAGCAAAAGCTGCGTCAGGTCATCAACCAGACCTTCGACCGCGGCGGCAAGGTGATCATCCCCAGCTTTGCCGTGGGCCGCACCCAGGAGCTCGTCTATGCGCTGCACCAGCTCACCGCGGCGCGCAAGATTCCGCGCTTGCCCATCTATGTGGATAGCCCGCTGGCGGTGGATGTGACCGAGATCTTTCGGCTGCATCCCGAATGCTATGATGACGAGGTGCGCGCCTATCTGGAAGAGACGGACGCTCGCGATCCCTTTGGCTTTGCCAGCCTCACCTACATCCGCGAGGTGGAGCGCTCCAAGGAGCTAAACTTTGTCAAAGAGCCTGTCGTGATCATCAGCGCCTCGGGGATGTGCGAGTACGGGCGCATTCTCCATCACCTGAAGAACAACGTCGAGGATGCGCGCAACACGATCCTGATCGTCGGCTTCCAGGCGGAGGACACCTTGGGCCGCCGCCTGGTGGATGGCGATAAGCAGGTCAAGATCTTTGGCGAAGAGTATGACCGGCGCGCCAAGGTGGAGATCATCAACGGCTATAGCGCCCACGCCGACCGCAACGAGCTGCTGGCCTATATCGGGCAACTGGACAAGAACCGGCTGCGGCGCGCGTTCGTGGTGCATGGCGAGGGCGAGCAATCCGAGGGGCTGCAACATGGCCTGGCCGAGCTGGGGATCGCCCAGGTCGAGATTCCGGCGCCCATGCAGGCGGTGGAGATCGGCGCAGGGTAAGAGGAGGCGTGCTGTGGAGATGCGGATCGGCGGGAGCCGGATCGAGCTGGTGCTGGGAGATATCACGCAACAGGACACGGACGCCATCGTCAACGCCGCGAACTTGAGCCTGCTGGGCGGCGGCGGTGTGGATGGGGCGATCCACCGCGCCGGCGGGCCGCAAATCCTGGCCGAGTGCCGGCGCATCGGCGGCTGCGCCGCGGGCGACGCCCGGATCACGACGGGCGGCCTGCTCAAGGCGCGCCATGTGATCCATGCGGTGGGGCCGATCTATCGGGATGGGCGCTCCGGCGAGCCGGAGCTGCTGGCCAGCGCCTACCAGCGCAGCCTGGAGCTGGCCTCCCGTTTCAAGCTGCGCAGCGTCGCCTTTCCCGCCATCAGCACCGGCGCCTATGGCTATCCCGTGCGCGAGGCCGCCGAGATCGCTTTGCGCACCATCGCCGCCTACCTGCGGGAGCATCCAGAGATCGAGTTGGTGCGCGTCGTGCTCTTTGGCCCGCGGGCCTACGAGATCCATGCCGACGCCTTGCGCAAGTTGCAGGGGGCGGCGTAACCCTGGCGCTGATGGCGCCATCGTCGGGCAAAGGGTGGGGCATGATCCACGAATATGTCGGCAACGTTCACCTGCATACGACCCATTCCGACGGGACGGCCACGCCCGAGGAGGTCGCGCGCATCGCCGGGGAGGCCGGGCTGGACTTTGTGATCCCCACCGACCACGATATCTATGTGCCGGGCCTGGAGGGCTGGCGCGGCGATACGCTGCTGCTCATCGGCGAGGAGCTGGTGGCGGGGACGCGCCAGGAGCCGGGGAACCACTTTCTCGCCTTTGGCGTGGGCGAGGAGCTGGCCCCTTTTGCCGGTGACCCGCAGGGGCTGATCGACGCGGTGAACCAGCGCGAAGGGGTGGGTTTTGTCGCCCACCCCTTCGAGCGGGCGGCGCCCAAGTTCGGGGAGCGCGCCCTGCCCTGGCTGGATTGGCAGGTGCAGGGCTACACCGGCATCAGCATCTGGAACTATATGTCCGAGTTCAAATCCTATCTGCCCAGCTTGCCCGCCGCTCTCTGGGCCGTGCTTTTCCCCCAGTCTGTGATCCGCGGCCCGCTGCCGGAGACGCTGGCCAAGTGGGATGAGCTGCTGCAGACGCGGCGGTTGCCGGCGATCGGCGCCTCCGACGCCCACGCCACCTGGTATAGGTTGGGCCCGCTCAAGCTGCAGGTCTTTCCCTATGCCTACCTCTTTCGTGCCGTCAACCTGCACCTGCTGACGCCCGCGCCCCTTCGCCGCGACT
>Ga0123332_1000152_pt1 | contig 66840 bp, 63 predicted proteins | sample BioC12SIPDNA_4_FD_89958 | JGI IMG/M metagenome (GOLD analysis project Ga0123332, IMG submission 89958) | Anaerobic biogas reactor microbial communites from Washington, USA - Biogas_R2_A C12 SIP DNA | ecosystem: Engineered > Bioreactor > Anaerobic > Unclassified | place: Washington, USA... | reverse complement strand
TGGTTCGAACTGAGAAGAATGGCCTTTGCGCGGGCTGGCTACGTCCACGCCGTGGACGGCGTCAGCTTTTCCCTCGCCCGGGGAGAGGCGATCGCCGTGGTGGGCGAGAGCGGTTGCGGCAAATCGACGCTGATGAAAACGATACTGGGGCTGTACCCTCCTACCAAGGGGCACGTCGAGTTCCTGGGGCATTCCGTCGAGGACATGGCGCGCAGCGACCTCAAAGCGTACCGTTCACAGATCGGGTATGTGCAGCAGGATCCCTTCGGAGCGCTCGCGCCTTTTATGACGGTGCAACGGCTGCTCGAGGAGCCCTTGGTGATCAACGGCGTCCCTCAGGAAGAGCGCATGCCGCGTATCGAGCGGGCGATGGAAGAGGTCAAGCTCACGCCGATCTCGGACTTTGTGGACAAGTTCCCGCACATGCTCTCCGGGGGCCAGTTACAGCGTATCGTGATCGCCCGGGCGATGATCCTGCAGCCCAAGATGATCGTCGCCGATGAGCCCGTGAGCATGCTGGACGCCTCCGTACGCGTGGAGATCCTCAAGCTCCTGCGAGGGCTCCAGGAGGAGCACAACCTCTCGGTGATGTACATCACGCACGATCTCTCCACGGTCCGGTACTTTTCTGAGCGGATCTTTGTGATGTACGCAGGCTGGCTCGTCGAAAAGGCGCCCGTGGACTCGCTTCTTTACAATCCGCGCCATCCCTACACCGAGGCGCTTTTGGCGGCCACGTCCGATCCGGACGCGAACAACGCTCTCACGTTCAAGGACGTGCCACCCGGCGAGCCACCCAGCCTGGTGACGCCGCCCACGGGCTGCCGTTTCCATCCGCGTTGCCCCCGAATGATCGAAGGGCTCTGCGATAGAGAAGTGCCGCCGGATTTCGAGCCGGAGCCGGGGCACCAGGTTTCCTGCTGGCTATACAGGTAAGCGATACGGTGGACCAATCCATCCGCTTGATCCTTCTGGGGTTGGTGGGCGTCCTCTTGGGCGCCCTCCTGCCCTTCCTCATGGTGATCGGCATCCTTCAGCCCAGCTTTCTGGTCTCCTTCATCGCGTACGCGGCCTCCCTGGCCGGCCTGGTGCTGGGCATGCTGGGCTCCGCCATGTATGCCCGAAGCAAGCGCTAAGCGCTGACCCGCCCCCGCGATTTGCCCTCACTGGCGGGACGCCTAGGATGGTACCCGTCTATCCGCCCATCACCACAGAATGGATCATCCATGCTTCATCTGCTCCGTAAAGGTCGTCTTCAGCGCGGCCACGGGCTAGCCCCACGGGCCAGCCGCCGCTCACTCTCCCTTGCCACCCTTGTCGCGACCGCAGCATTCGTGCTGGCGCTTGTGGCCGGGCGCGCACTCCCGGCGCTGGCCGCTGGCCCTGAGAACAACGACCCGGGCTGCCCTTTGCCAAGTGAGATCGGTGCTGCCTCCTGGTTTCTAGCGTCGATGCCCTACATCGACATCTGCGCCTATCTCAGCGGCCCGGCAGCGCCTGCGGAGACCCCCGAGCCCACGGCATCGCCGTCAGCGCCGGCGGAGCACGTCGTCGCCGAGGGGGAAACCCTCTCGGAGATCGCTCTCAGCTATGGCATGACGGCCGAGGAACTCGCCGAACTGAACGGGATCGACCCCGGCAACGTGCTCTCCATCGGTATGCGCCTGCTGCTCACCGGCGGCAACGCGCCCGGGGGAGAGGAGCCCGGATCCGCACCGTGCCCTGTGATCCAGGCCTCGGCCTGTGCACCCCACACCACAGAACATGCCCTGATCCTTCCCTTCGAGGCCTCCCGTGCCGTCATCCTGGACGACGTCCTGTACCTGCTTTCCGGCGGGTCATTGTACCGCTTGCCCCTCTCGCAGATACCGGCCACGGCCTCCATTCTGGAGCCCGAGTTGGTCCAGCCGGCTGAGCGCATCGTCGAGGGGATCCGCCTGCAGGAGCTGATGGATCTGGCGGTGGATGATACAGCCGGTGAACTGGTGCTCATCAACAAGGTCGGCGATCTGTTCGGCTTCCGGCCCTCCACGGGCCTCTGGTCGGTGCGAATGGTGGGCGAATCCATTCCAGGACTGTGGCTGGACCCACAGTTCGTCGCCATCACCCAGATGGGCAGCATGACCTACGGCCTGGATATCGACGGCGCGCGCCTGTGGCGCCTCCCGGCCGGCGCCAGCTACCCCGAACTCGAAAGAGAGGGCGCCTACATCGCCCGTGCGATCGACCTGGCAGCCCTCGATGGGCAGCTATACCTGGTGAACGCCAACGGCACGCTTGTCGATGGTTCGGGCTCTCCCTATGCCGCGGATCTGCCCCGCCTGGGCTGGCCCGCCGACCTGGCGAGCAGCGACGACGCCCTCCTCGCCCTCGATGGCGATGGGAGACGCGTAATCGTCCTGGGCGAAGGCGATCCCGCGGACATCCAGCTGCAAGTTGCCGGCGTCCAGCGCCTGCGTACCGCGGCCCGGGCCGACGGGGTGATCTATGTAGTGGCGGGATCCAGGCTGTACCGCATCGGCGCCGTCCAAGAAGCGAGTGCCTGCGCCTCGGTACCGCGAGATGATCGCTGGTTGTTCAACGGAGTCGATCTGCTCGCCGGAGTGCCCGAGCTGACACTGCCCTTTGAAGGCGGAATTCTCCCGGCGCGGCCGCGGTCCTTCCCCGGAGCCCGGCGCATGTACCGGTACGGGATCCATGAGGGCGTAGACTTTTACGCCGGAGACGCGCCCGGCCTGGCCTACGGCAGCCCCGTGGGCGCCATCGCGAGCGGTACAATCATCCGCATCGACCATGATTTCTCGGAAATGACGCCTGAGGCATACGGGCCCGTCATGGCAGAGATCGAGGGCCTGCATGCCACGCCGGATCACCTGCTGGACAAACTCCGCGGCCAGCAGGTTTGGGTTCAGCATGCGCGCGGCGTGGTATCCCGTTATGCCCATCTCTCCCGCGTCGCGAGCGACCTGCAGGTGGGAGATCAGGTGGAGGTGGGGCAGACGCTGGGGTATGTGGGCGTCTCGGGCACAAGCGACGGCGTGTATCGCAGCACGTCCGGGTATCATCTCCACTGGGAGATCTGGCTGGATGGGCAGTATCTCGGCTTTGGCCTCACCATCCCCGAGACGATGCGCCTCTGGCGGCTGCTGTTCTAGATAGAGGCTCCCGTCGCCGACGCCGCAGAACCTCCAAATAAAGAAGGGCCGGCCCCATCCTGGGGCCGGCCCTTTTGCAAAGCTGGAAGCAGGGCGCAGCCCTACTCCTCGATCATCAGGGTATAGGTGCCGGTGGCGTCGGCAACCTGCACTACATAGTCCCCATCCAGCACCTCTTCCAGCGTGTAGCTGATCGTGTCTTCGGAGACATAGTCGTACCAGATCTCCGAGCCCTCGCTATCGTACAGAGCGACCAGGAGATCCTCCACGTCATCGCCTGCGGTGACGCTCACCACCATCCCCTCAGCGGCCGCAAAGCGGTAGGAATCGCCGGGGTCCGAGCCGCCGATCTCCCCGGAGTACTCCTCCCCCGCATCGATCGAGAGCGCGTCGTCCACATCGTACGGGGCATCGGCGCCCGAGTCCGCATCGTCCTGCGCGGCGATCGAAAGCTCGACGGCATAGGTGCCGGCGCCGCCATCGATGGCCAGGTAGTAGGTGCCGCCGCGATCGGCGTCCACGGCATAGCGCAGCTCACGGGTCACCTTGCCCGGGACGCTCCATTCCGACCAGACGTCGTACCGATCCGGGTCATAAAGGGTGATCGAGTGATCATCCGCGTCCGCATCGGGCGTAAAGCTCAGCGAGATGGCGCTGCCATCGGGGACGTCGAGGACATACCAGTCCGCAACATCCTCGCCGCCCAAGGCACCCCTAAAGCTCTCCTCCATTCCCAGAGCGACCGCCTCATCAGAGTCGCCGCCAGCATCGGCCCCACTGCCCGCGTCATCCTGAGCCTCCGCGCTGGCCTCCAGGGTGTACGGTCCACTGCCCAGCACCTCCAGGTAGAGCTGCTCGTCCGATTCCGCGCTGAGCACGCTGGAAAAGTCCTCCTCCGTGCCAGGGGCGACGTAAGGTGAGTACCCCAGCGTCTCGAGATCCGCATTGCGCAGGCTGAACTCCAAGCCGTCGGATTCCCGACCGGCGCTCAAAGTCACACGGACGACGCTGCTCGCCGGCACCGTCAGACTGTACCAATCCGCCGTGTCATCGCCGTCCAACAAACCTTCGTAGACCTCGGCCAGATCAATCGGCAGGGCATCCTCCCTGAATGCGCCGGCATCGCCGCCGGAACCGGCATCATCCTGATCGGTGCCGACGAGATCGGTCTCCCCTTCGCTCTCTTCCGCCTCTTCATCCGCCGCACCTTCGGGCGGGGCGGTCGGTTCGGTCGGATCCTCGCCCTCGACACTCTCCTCCGCGGGCGTGGCCGTCTTTTGTGCTGCCGTCTCTGCGGATGCACCCACCGTTGCGGACTCGGGCGCCCCTTCCTGTGCGGGTGCGCCACCGCAGCCCGACAGCGCAAACACCAGAACGCCAATCACCACACTCACCGAAATCGCCCGATGCCACCTGTTCATACCATCCGACCTCCGTTCATGTTGCGGCGCCTGGCCCTGTGCACCTCTCGCAGGGCGCCCTGCTGCGGACCGTCGTCGCTGGCATTATAGCACCGATGCGCCTCTCACACCCTGCAGGGATGCGCTCACCAGAGACGCTGGGGCCCGACACCACCGCCAGGCCAGGCCATCCGGGGAGGCGCGACCGTGTACAAGAGCCAGGAAGGGATTGCACATGCCCGCGCCGTCCTGTAAAATCGAGAACAGACTCCACGCAAGCCTCGAAAGGAGCGAAAGTTGAACACGCGCAGGTTCACGATACTGCACTCGAACGACATGCACGGGGACTTTTTGGCAGAAGTCAGCGGCGCAGAGGGCAAGCTGGTAGGGGGGCTCTCGCTCCTCTCCAGCTACATCAACCGCGTCCGTGAGGAGCAGAACAACGTCATCTATGCCATCTCCGGGGACATGGTCCAGGGCTCGGTGATCGATTCCGAGTACAAGGGCATCTCCACCATGGAGATCATGAACTACCTGGCCCCGGACGTCGTCACGCTCGGGAATCACGAGTTCGATTACGGCCTGCCGCATCTGCTCTTTCTGGAAAAGATCGCCAACTTTCCCATCGTCAATGCGAACCTGTACATCCGCAAGCACAACAAGCGCTTGATGCGCCCGTACCACATCATCAACAAGGCGGGGATGGACATCCTCTTTATCGGCATCATCACCGAGAAGGTCATCGATGCCATCCAGCGCGACAAGGACATCGGCAGCTTTGTCTCGCTGGAGGAAGCCTCGCAGGAAGTGGGCAAGATCATCGAGGCGTACAAGCATGATGACATCGACCTCACAATCCTGCTCACCCATATCGGCTATGAATCCGATTGCGAACTGGCGGCGATGCTCGATCCGGCCTGGGGCGTGGACATGATCATCGGCGGGCACTCGCACACCGTGCTGGAGCAGCCGACGGTGATCAACAACATACTGATCACGCAGGCGGGCGTGGGCACGGACCAGATCGGCCGCTTTGACATCACGGTGGATGATGACACCAACAGCATCACCGACTGGAAGTGGCGGCTGATCCCCATAGACAGCTCCCTGGCCGAGCCCGACCACCAACTGGAGGCCTACATCGACTCCTACAAGAAGGTGGTGGATCAAAAGTACAATGCCATCGTCACCAAGCTGGCCACGCGGCATACGCATCCGGCACGCGAGGCCGAGAGCGCGCTGGGTAACCTCTTTGCCGATGCCCTGGCGGAGGCCGGCGAGATCGATGTGATGCTGCTGGGATCTGGCTCGGTGCGCTCGCGGGAACTCGGGCCGCTGGTGACGCTGAGCGACTATATCTCCGCCTTCCCCTATGGGGACACGTTGACGCGCTACTGCGTGCAGGGGGATACGCTGCGCCGCATGTTCGAGCGCTGGATGCGGGCAGAGAACCGCACCGGCGAGGGTGAGTGCTACCAGGTGAACTCGGCCGTGCGCGCCGTGTACAGCGAAGGCCAAAAGCGCCTGACGTGGCTTTCCATCGGCACGGAACCCGTCGTTCCGGACCGCATCTACACGGTGGGCCTGCAGGGTTACCACTCCAGCAACAGCAAGGCCTACCTGGACGTTACGCCGGAGGAGTTGGCAGAAGTGCGCCGGCCGAAGGTGATCAGCACCGACGTACGGAACGTGCTCCTGGAGTACCTCCGGGAGAACCAGAATCTCCGCCGCGAGGTGGAGGGCCGCCTGATCTACCAGGCCTGACCCTCACCAGGAACGAGGGCCGGCGCTTGCGCACCGGCCCTTGACGCATCTTCTCCCCTGCCAGGCCCTCTCAGCGAGCCTCCCTGACCCCGTACTCCGGGCGTGCCGTGTACGAACAGAGCGCCCTCCCCAGCGCGGCGAGGCTCGGTGGCACGGGCCCTCCCGGCCGGGCCCTGGGACAACCCGCCCGAGGCGTATACCATCTCGCCACCAACTCGCCAACTGCTTACGTTCCCCCCTTGCATTTTACGTCGAGTGCCGCTATTATTAACGTAGATTTTAGGGCAATGGCAATGCCTGAACAGTCTGCTGCGCCACCGCCGGCCATGGCTGGCCCGCGAACGCAGTTGAGGGGGGTCGATGTGAAAAGGAGGGGATCTATCGCCGTTCGGTTTTTGGCGATCAGGATCGCACCACAGCGACTTGTGCTCGAAATGGAGATGCAAACGTGAACACACATCGGCTACGTACACTCTCAATCGCAGTCAGTTTGTTCCTTCTGGTGGCCGGCGCGGTGTCGGCCTTTGGGATCGGCAATGTGGATGGCGTCTGGAGCAGTATCGACACCAACGGCGCCGAATGCGATGGCTGGGCCAGCATGACGGGCTCCAGCTTTCCGTGGAGCACCAGCAACCCTTCGATCCAGAGCAGCGGCGGCTTCCTTACGGACGAGAACCAGGTCCGCTATGGGGACCCGGCCTACGTCTCAGACGGCTGCCCCGACTCTCGAACCGAGTTCCTCGCTCAGAGCGGTTTCGGTTTTGACGGCGTGAACACCGTGGTGGGCGTGGATGTGGACGAGCCCTTCTTCCTGGGCTCCTTTAAGCACTACAACAACCCCATTTACGCCTCCGACAACCGGTTCGATTGGGTGGACCTCGCCGTTTCCGTGCCCATCGATTGCGATGGCAACGGCATCACCGATACCACCTTCTCGTTTGTACCGCGGTTCTATCTGGATGAGACGGACAATGGCGCCAGTCCCTGCAAGTACCCCGAAGGGCCCAACGGCAACGGCTGCTCCGACCAGGTGCTGATCGAGCAACCCGCCAACACGACCTTTGTGTGCGGGGAAGACGAGTACACGGTCAACATCCACGGCTTTACCAGCGGTGCGAGCTGCAGCACGGTGTTTGATCCGGATGCGGTCAGCACTCGCTTCCTCACCAGCGAGCAGGCCACAAACAGCGCCTGCCTCTGGGCCGAGATCGACGCGCTGCCCGCAGATGTCGCCATCAGCAAGGCCTGCGAGCTCTACACATACCCGGCTCAGCGGTATCGCATCACAGTCGTGAATAACGGTCCCGGCACCGCGCTGGGCGCAACCATCACGGATACCCTCCCGGCCGGTGTGTCGCTGGCGAGCTGGACCTCCACTCGCACTGTCGGCGGCGTCCCAAGCGCGCTGGGCACCTGCTCAGCCGTGGGGCAGACGGTGACCTGCCAGTTGAACGGTTCGCTAGCCGAGGTTGCGGAAGACTCGACGGCAAACTGGGTCGTCGACCTCCGGTTCACTGGCGATCCCGGCTTTGGTGTGAACACGGCCACTGTGTCCACCACATCGATCGATCCGGTCCCGGGTAACAACTCGGCTGACGCGATCTGCACGGTGCCCTCGGCCGTGGGCCTGGTGTCCTTTGCCGCTGTCGGCGGCGAGTCGGCCATCGAGGTTACGTGGGAGACGGCCAGCGAGTTGAACAACGTCGGCTTTAACCTCTACCGGGCAGAGTCCGCTGAAGGTGAGAGGGTCAAGCTGAACGGCGATCTGATCCCGGCGCGGGCCCTGGGCTCCGTCTCCGGTGCGGCCTACAGCTATACCGATTCCGCCGTAGTGGCAGGCGCAACCTACTACTACTGGCTGGAGGACGTGGACGCCTCGGGCGCGGCGACGATTCACGGGCCGGTGACGGCAAGCCTGAGCGTGAGCGCTCCTCCCGCGGAGGAGCCCCCGTCGGTGCCGCCGGTGACCGAGCGCCCGGAAAGGCAGCCGCCGGTACGTGAGCTGCCGAGGATCGTAGTGCCGCTACCGCGGCTTCCGGGAACGCGGCTTCCCTAGCCGCGACCACCGATGATCTGGCCGGGCCCCGCCTGCAGGCGGGGCCCGGTTCGTTTTTCCACCGCCCGCCCCACGAATACGTGAGCTCACCGTAAACCTCGCCCCGAAACCCCTTGAAATCCGGCGCCCGACGGTGTATACTTTACGAGAAGTTAACGCACGTCAGTGCGGTTCGCTGCCGCGGCTGTTGCGACACTAGAGGGTGGCTCCTTTAGGGCACAGGATACGCGGTCGAGAGGGGTTGTTCGTTGCAAAGGAGGCTCCCGGCCCGCAGATACGGAGAGACCAAGGGCGCATAGGTCCTAGCCTTTCGCACCGGATGACTGCTTCCGGCGCAAAGCGCCCAGAGGGAGACTCTCTCTAGGGGCCAGCCGCAAGATACCGCCGCACTACATCGCATCCGCCTTGCAACCGCACGGGGCCATGACGGCCCACACAACGACCACTCCCGGGCCACGTGCCCTGGTGATCCTACAGGAGCATCTATCATGTCTACGCACAACCGCACGACCTCTCCTATCCGCCGTTCGTTCAAGGCTTTCTCTGTCCTGACAGCGCTCTTTCTCCTCGCTGGCCTGATCCTTCAGGTGCCCGTGGCGCAAGCCGCGAGTGTGGTGCCAGTCCAGCTCCCGGGCAACCCCAACTGCGCGCTGCTGGGCTTTGCGAACGAGTTCAAGATCGACCCCCCGGTGAGCGGCACCTACTCCGCCGGCACCTTTGGCAGCATCACGCTGAACAACTATGGCACCAGCTTTGACTGGAGCGCCACCTTCGCCATGGGCGCGGTGATCGCCAAGGGCGGTCCCAATGGCGCCAACGTGTACTACTACGGCCCCGGCACCCTGGGCGACACGGCGCTGTCGGTGCCCGGTGGCCAGTACGCCATCAGCCACGTCTCCTTCTGCTATGACGATCCCGCCGACCTGGTGCTCACCAAGAGCTGCGAGGAGTACCCGTCCACCAGCCCGCGATACCGCCTCTCGGTGTACAACCTGGGCCCGGATGCGGCCACGCAGGTGACCGTGGTCGACACACTCCCGGCGAGCATCGTGCTCGAGAGCCCCGTCTGGTACAGCGCCAAGCTGTTGACGGCCGGCGGCGAAGTCCCAGCGGGCAGCTGCACGATCGAAGGTGGCACGGTCACGTGCACGCTCGATAGCGCCCTCTCTGCCAAGGTGGGGGCCTACCCGATGTGGGTGATCGACCTGTACATCGACTCGGGAGCCGAGGGCGCGATCAACGTAGCCACCGTTTCTGCGGCCAATGTCGATCCGGACACCACCAACAACACCGCGCTGGGCATCTGCCTGATCCCGCAAGCGGTGGATGTGGTATCCTTCACGGCCATGGGGCGCGAGTCCACGATCGATCTGGCCTGGGAGACGGCCACGGAGATCGACAACGTAGGGTTCAACCTGCTGCGCGCCGAGTCGCCTGATGGCGCCCGGACGCAGATCAATGGCGAGATGATCCCGGCGCAGGCGCTCGGATCTGTCTCGGGCGCGAGCTACACGTACGTCGATAGCGGCGTCGCGGCCGGTGTGACTTATTACTACTGGCTGGAGGACGTGGCTGCGTCCGGCGACCGCACGCTGAACGGCCCGGTAGCGGCCCGCATCCTGGCTGCTGCTTCTCCTGAAGAAGGCTCGCCCGCGTACGAACGGCCCGCCGGCCGCCCGGCCGAGCGCGCACAGCGCGGCATGCCGGCGTTCGAGGCCCCCGTGATCACCAGCCCGGTGGTGGTGGGCCCGGTGGAGCCGATGCCGATGATCCTGACCCCGGATGGGCCGCAGCCGATCCCGGGACCCGAGCTTCAGCTTCGTTCGGAGCCCGTTGTGCCGCCGCCCCCGGGGCGAGGCCTGCCTGTGCAGGGCGGCGCCCGGTAGCCATCACCTCACCAACACGCCACGCCTGGCTACGGACGGAGGGCGCCGCAATGCGGCGCCCTCCGTTCTTTTTTCCAGAGCATGCTACGCGCCCGTGCTGCAGGCCCGGCCCGATCCTCAGGGCGTCTTGACGGCCGCGATAGGGATGCGACGGCCCGAGCCAAAGGCCTTGGTGGTCACCCGAAGCCCGGGCGCCGCCTGTCTTCGCTTGTATTCGCTCTGGTCCACCTTTTTAGCCACCCAGACCACCACCTCCCGGTCGTGGCCCGCCTGAGCGATCTGATCGATGGACAGGCCGTCCTCCACATACATCTCCAGGATCGCATCCAGCACCGGATAGGGCGGAAGGGTATCCTGATCGCGCTGGTTGGGCCGCAGCTCGGCGGACGGCGCCTTCTCCAGCGAGCCCCTGGGGATGATCTCGCGCGTTCGATTGGCGTAGCGCGCCAGGTCATACACCATCGTCTTGGGCACATCCGAGATCGCTGCCAGTCCGCCGCTCATATCGCCATACAGCGTGCAGTAGCCGACGGCCAACTCGCTCTTGTTGCCACAGGACAGCACGAGATGACCGAACTTGTTCGAGATCGCCATGAGCAGGTTCCCCCGGATACGGGCCTGCACGTTCTCCTCAGCGACGTTGGGGGCCGTCCCGGCAAAGTGCGGCGCAAGACTCTCCAGATAGGCGTCAAAGATGCCCGTAATCGGCATGATGCGGAACTCGGCGCCCAGGTTTGCCGCCAGATCCCGGGCATCGCTGATGCTACCGGGAGAGGAATACGGCGACGGCATCGCGATGCCCAGCATGTTATCCGCACCGAGAGCCTCACAGGCCAGGTATAAGGTCAGGGAGGAGTCGATCCCGCCGGACAGGCTGACCACGGCCCGAGTAAAGCCACACTTGGCCGCATAGTCCCGGATGCCCAGCACGAGCGCGTCATGCACGGAGGCGATCTCATCCAGGCAGGTATACGCCCCTGCCGGAGTGGCCTCGGCCAGGTCCACCGTCACCACGGCCTCCTCGAAACCAGGGAGCACCGCCAGCGGCCGCCCGCTGGCATCCAGCGCCATGCTCCGCCCGTCAAAGATCAGCTCATCGTTAGCCCCCACCTGGTTGACGTACACAAACGGGGCGCCATGGGCCCGCGCATGCTGGCTCATGAGTTCGTAACGGACCGCCTCCTTGCCGACGTTGTAGGGGGATGCCGAGATATTCACGAGCACGGTCGCCCCCAGCGCGGCCTGGAGCGCGACCGGATCCACACTGTACAGATCGCGCGCGCTCCAGAGCGCCGCATCGGTCCACGCGTCCTCGCAGACATGGATGCCCAGCACGCCATCCTTCAGCCGGGTGACTTTCGCCGAGGGGCCCGGATCGAAATAGCGCGACTCGTCAAAGACGTCATAGGTCGGCAGGAGCATCTTGCGATGCGTGGCCACCACGTGGCCGTCCTGTACCAGCAAGGCCGCATTGTACAGGCCCTTACCTCGCAGGCTGTCCGATGCGACAGGCGCCCCAAACAGGATCGCGACGCCCGGATGGGCCCGGGATATCTCGCAGATGCGGCCAACGGCCGCCGCGGTACGCTCGATGAACCAGCCACGCTCCAGCAGATCGCGCGGGGGATAGCCCACAAGGTACAGCTCTGGAAACACGACGAGATCCGGCCTGTCGCGGCGTGCGCGCTCCAGCGTTTCCGCCAGACGGCGCACGTTCCCGTCGATATCGCCGACGACGGGGTTCAGCTGAGCAAGCGTAATGCGCATGGTTTCACCTCCAAGAGAGCGCCGGGCAGCCCGCAAGACGGGCCGGGCCATCAGGCTCAACGAGCATTGTACGCCAGGGGCAGCCGACAGGTAAACGGGCAGCCTGCACAACAGCGGCCAGCAGAGGTTGACAGGCAGGTTCGCACCTGCGATGATGGCTCCAGTGAGTACCGACCCCGACGCCAGGCAGAGGAGGCTCCCCATGTACTGTCCTCATTGCGGCGCCTCGAACGCGGACGGCGCCGACGCATGCGGTGGCTGCGGCGCGTTCTTTCTGCCCGAATCCCCTGCGTGGCAGGCCGCGCAGAGGGGCTATGCCGACCTCACCTCCCGGTATGCCCGAGGGGAGATCGACTCGTCCGCCTTCCAGAACGCTCACCTGACCCTCGCCGTGAAAGACCACGCCGGCCGGTCCTGGCTGCCCGGGGATGATCCCGCCCGCCCCTATCTGTGGGACGGGACAAACTGGAGCCCGCAGGCCGTCGCACGGATCCCGGCCGCGGCGCCAACGCAGCCAACCGCGCCCGTCCAGGCTGCCCCACCGGCAGGCCCCGCGCGGCCACCCATGGGTTCTGACAGTGCACGCGGCGCCCCCCGCGAGGCCGCCACGCCGCCGGCGCCGCGCAAGCGCCATCGCCTCCGGGGATGCTGCCTGGGCACACTGGCGGCACTCCTCCTTCTGGCGGCGGCGGCTGTGTGGATATCCCCTCTTCCGGAACAGTGGGGGATCCGCCAGCCGGCATCGGTGAAGGTGTTCGGCGAGCAACTGGAGCCCGACCGGAGCGCCGAACTGGAGTTGAGGGCCGAGCTTGAGCAGGCGGGGCTCGATACCACGGGGCTGTACGCCTATGTGCTTCCGTACAACGACGGGCGCCAAGGCGCCGCGCTATACGCCGTCCTCGATAGCTCGCAGGGGTTCCGGTTCCCCACCAGCAGCGATCAGAACGCCATGCTGGCCTACATGGTGCAACTCGCCAACAGTCCCGCGCTGGCCACCGCCGGCGTGGATCGCATCGCCCTGGACTATCGAGATGCCTCGGGCGAATCCGTTCTGATCACGACCGCGCCTGCGGAATCCATCCGCAAGTTCGCCCGCGGGGAGATCGGCCGAGAGGCGTTTTTCCAGGAGCTCGAGGCCCGGACCGATCCAGGCAGCCTGACAGAGGGAGTACTGCCATGAGACACCCGCTGCGCGTCCTGATGATGGTAGCCATGCTCGTGGTGACGGTTCTGCTGGCAGGATGTGAAGACTTTACCCCGGCGGACAGGCAGTTCGTGAGGGATCTCGCAGAGGAGTGGCTGAGGGAGCGCAACATGTCCCCCACGACAGAGGATGGGCAGGTCGATCTGATGGGCACGATCCGGTTCGGCCAGGCCATGATGGGCCGCTCGGATGATCCCGATGCCAACGCCATCCTCGGCGCGTATGGCGCGGTGAGCGATGTGCTGGCAGGGGATCGCGCGATGGACAACGCTCGCAAGAACGGGGATGCCGCCGCCATGGATCAGGTTATCCAGCAACGACCGCATGATTGGACCTATCGCTCATCGCGCGCGATTCTGGCCCTCTCGCAGGGCGACCTGGCGACCTACGAATCCCAGGGCCAGGCCGTTAACGATCTGGCGCAGAAGGAAGGCATCCCGGCTGGGCGGCTCGCTCGCCAGATCATCGTGGATTACCAGACCTTTACCATACCCGAAACGGGGGCGCCGTGCGCCCGCAAGTATTCGGACCTCTCCAACGCCTACCAGATCCTCTATGAGGAAACTGGCGATGAAGCGTACCTGGCCAATGCCATGGTCGCGACGGACATGATGGTGGGCTGCCAGTAGGTTGCAGGAACTCAGCCACGGAGACGGCCAAACCGTCTCTGGCACCGTGAGGAGCGCCGCTTGAGGCTCTATGTAGGGATCACCGATCGCGCCTGGTTCGACCATTTGGCAGGACTCGTCCCAGAGGAAGTGAACTACTGGCGGCCGCGAGCACAGGGGACTTTCCGGGCGCTATCGCCGGGCGAGCTCTTTCTCTTCAAGCTGCACAGCCCCCTCAACTATATCGTGGGAGGCGGGATATTCGCGCACTATACGCGCGTGCCGCTTTCGCTGGCCTGGGAGCTCTTCGGGCCAGCCAACGGCGCGCCGGATTTGGGCACACTCCGGCGGCGCATCGGCGCCCTGGGCGCAAGCCGCGAACTGGACCCGCCCATCGGCTGTATCATCCTTAGCTCGCCCTTTATCCTTTCGCAAGCAGAGTGGATCCCCGCGCCCGCCAGCTGGCATGCCTCCATACAGCAGGGCAAGACGTACAGCACCGAGGATGGCGAGGGGCGCCTCCTGTGGGTACAGCTGCAGGACCGCCTCCAGCGCCTGCACATGGCCGAGGAGCAGGTGAGCATCCATCAGCTCGCCGATCCCGGCGTCCGCTACGGGGCCCTGCTGATCCACGAACCCCGGCTGGGGCAAGGCGGCTTTCGTGCTCGTGTAACCGACGCGTACGATCGCCGGTGCGCCCTCACCGGAGAGCGGGTGCTCCCCGTGCTGGAGGCGGCCCACATCCGCGATCACGCCGAATCCGGCCCCAACAGCGTCTCCAACGGCCTGCTACTGCGGGCGGATCTCCACAACCTCTTTGATCGGGGATACCTCACCGTGACAACGGATTTGCGCATTGAGGTGAGCCAGGGCATCCATGAGGAGTTCAACAACGGGCGGGAGTACCTCCGCTTGCACGGGCAACCGCTCGTGCAAGTGCCGCGCGCGGCGGTGGAGCGCCCCTCGCCGGAATTCCTGCGCTGGCACAACGAGAACCGCTACCGCGGATAGGCGAACCGCGCCGGACCGCAAGACCACGCGGTCGGGCGGGCCGCCTGCGCGCTACAGCGCCGCACCGACCGCGGCGCTCAGTTCGGCCACCTTCGCCTCGCTCCACCGCGTGGTATCCAGCTCCCATAGCGTCCCCTCAAGGGCCAATGGCTCGTAGCCGCCTGATAGCAGCACTGGGCGCAACTCCTCCTCCAGCCGGGCGTCGTCATGGCCGGGGTGGCGTCTCTGAGCGCGGGCGTGGAAGCGGGCCAGAAGAACATCGCCACGGGTGCGGCACAGCACCTGGAACATGCGAAAGGGAACCCGGGTGTGCAGCGCCCGCAGCTCACCGGCCGCGTCGGGGTGAAAGTTGCTCTCGATGATGCACGGCCGGCCGACCGAGACGTGTGAGCGCAGGTACTGGAACAGCAGCCCAACCGCGACGAGCCCCAGCTGGCGAGACCACTCTCTGGCCTCGGGCGTGCCCTGGCTCCAACCCAGGGTGTCATAGAGCAGCTCCTTGATCTCGTCCTTGCACGCCAGCGGAAGATGGTGATCGACAGCCAGCCTGCGAGCGACGGACGTCTTGCCTGTGGCGGGCAGGCCGGTTACGAGAACGACCAGGGGACCCTCCCCCCGGCCTTTATCACTATGCTTGCTCGGCTCACTCACGGACGACCTCCAGGCATGATGGTGCTGGCTCGCGGCCGTAGAGCCGTGTGGCGAAGGGGGAGGGTGCACAGCGAGGCTGCATTCATCACGGGGCAGAGCTCCGGCGGAGGACATGGTCGCGCGCCTGCCGCCGCGGCCGGCGCCCTGCAGGAGAGCAACCCACGGCGTGGTGGTCACTCTGCCGGGCGTGCGTGGCGCCCCGGGCCTACCAGATGCCAGGGAGCAGGCGGAACCGCGTACGTAGAGCGTATTCGGCGTACCCCGGCAGTTCCTGCTGCAGCGTCTCGTCCTCCCGCCGTGTGCGCACTACAGCAGAGACCAGAATCATCAGGACCACCGCCAAAGCCCATAGAGACCAAAAGTACAGCGGAATCCCAGCGAAGTAGACGATCGCGCCCAGGTATCCCGGATGGCGCACCCAGCTGTACGGGCCCGTGCTGACCACCTTGTGGCCGCGGTCCGTCTGGATGCGCACAACTCCGGAGAAGAACCGGTTGACCAGCGTGGCCCAGAGCGTGAACGCGGAGCCGGCGGCCATCAGGAAGAGGGCGCTGAGCTGGCGCCAAAGCACCGGGGCGGGGAGTGCGCCGGCCCGATATGAGAGCGCCGCCGCCAGCACGGCCAGGAAGGGACCAAAGGCCATAGCCAGCGCGTAGGGGATGTCCCACGTCTTGTGGCCCTCTACCGCACGTGAGCGCTCCGCGACCAGGTCCGGGCTGTGACGAGCAAGGATCACGTCGATGGAGACCTGCAGAGCGACAAAAAAGCCCCACAGGAGCCAGCCAGCCGGCCATTGGAAGGTGCCCGCCCCACCAAAGAGCACCAAGGCCAGGATCATCGGTTGCACCAGTTGTTTGGCGGCCCAAAGCAGCATCGTTGCGTCCTTTCCGGCCGGCCTCATACCCTAGGGCACCGCCGACCACACATCCGCCGATGCAAAGGCAACGGCCACGAGCGAAGGCCCCGTATGCGCACCGAGCACCAGTGAAAGTACTCCATCCGGAGCAAACACGCAAGAGAAACGCTCGGCGACGGCTTCACGCAGGGCACGGGCGCCTTCCGGATCCGCCGAGTGCATCACCTGCACCCGCAGCCGGGCGCCTGCGCCATGCTGGCGCTCGATCAACTTCACCAGCCCCCCCATGGCTCCGACGATCGAGCGGGCTTGCCCTCTCTGAACGTAGGTGCCGCCCTCCTTCTCAACCCCGATGATGGGTTTGATGTTCAGCAGCTGCGCCAAAAGGCCCTTCATGTGGCCGATGCGCCCGCCATGGATCAGATAGCGCAGCTCACGCAGGGTGTAGAGGCTATCAGAGGCGGCGCTGATTTCGGCGGTGAGCGCCAGGATCCGTTCCAGCGACCACCCTGCTCGGGCAGCCCGCGCGGCGGCCTCCACCTGCCACCCGGAGGCCGCAGAGAGCGTCTTGGTGTCCACCACGGTGACGCGCGCCTCGGGAACCATGGCCGCGGCGGCCCTCGCCGAATTCACAGTCCCGCTCAGGCCGGAGGAGATGTGTATCGAGAGGATGTCCGGATCCTTCCTGGCCAGATCGCGGTAGACCTCTGCGAGGGCGCCAGGAGAGGGCTGCGAGGTGATGGGCAGCGAGCCCGTCGCGGCCAGCTCCCGGTAGAACACCTGCGGCTCGATATCGAGCCCCTCTCGATAGGATGCGCCATTGAGCGACACCACCAGAGGAACCGTGTAAATGTTCAACGCAGCCCTCTCGGCCAGCGAGAGTTGTACGTCTGTCCCGCTATCGGTAACGATCTGCATATTACGCCGCCTCTCTCACAAGAATCACGCCGGCCGCTCTCCGCGTGCCGACTGCACGCTATTAGTATGGCACCGCTGGCGCCTGTAGGGTTGCGCCTAGCCTGCCCTGGACAGGCTAACCCCGCACCGGAGATCCGGAGGGTTAGCCACCCTCCCCCCCGAACACGGCCGCAAGCCCGAGAGCCAGATAGACGCCCGCTGAAAGGTAACGCCCCACGCCGCTTATGCGGCCGCTCCCGGCCAGCAGACGGGTAACTGCGCTCGCGCCGAGGACCCAGAGCGTGTTCATCACCATGCCCATGACCACAAAGAGCAAACCGAGCACCAGACTCTGGAGCGCGATCGGGCCACGCTGCGGCCGCAGTAACTGGGGCAGAAAGGCCAGAAAGAACAGAGCCGTCTTGGGGTTCAGCACGGCCACCAGCACTCCCTGGCCGAATACACGCTTCAGCGGCTGCGCCTCCAGCGAAGGCTGTCCGGCGTGAGCGGCCCGTGCTAGCAGGGTGCGAACGCCAAGATAGGCCAGATAACCCGCGCCAGCATAGCGCACCACCTGAAAGGCCACAGGGGACGAAGCCAGGATCGCGGCGAGCCCCAGCGTCGCCCCCAGAGCATGCACGAAATCGCCGACCGCCGCAGCCAGCACGGAGGCGAGCCCCGCGGCGCGGCCCTGTGCTACGGTGCGAGCCAGGGTGTAGAGCACCACCGGCCCCGGGATCAGAAACAGCACCAAGGCCGCGCCGGCGAACAACAGCAACACAGATCCCTCAGGCATCGGCCTCCCAGAAGAAGCGGGCGGTATCGAGCGCCGTCCGGAGCCGCACTCAGCCACGCTCCCGAAGGTAGGCCAGGAGCACGTCCGGGAAGTTGACCGTCATGCCGTCCACGCCGGCCTCTACGGCACGGCGCATCAAGGCCTCATCGCTCACGCCCCAGGCTCTCACCACAAGGCCGCGGGCGTGCAGCGCACGCACGGCTTCCGCCGTTACCTGGTCCGCTCGGGGGCAGATCTGAGCCAGGCCAAGGGCGAGGGCTCGCGAGACGATCTCCTCGGTTGGCGCGGCCACGAGCCACCCGGCCTCCAGTTCTGGCGCGATCTGGCGCGCTTCCACCAGGGCCTGCAGATGAAAGGAGGTGAGCGTGACGTGCTGCTGAAGGCCAGACTCCCGAATCAGCGCGACCGTGGCGGGCACGAGCGCCGCGGTGGTCTCCTTGATCTCGATGTGCAGGTGAGCGCGGCCCCCGTATCGAATGAGAACCTCAGCCAGCGTGGGGATCCTGAAGGGCTCGGCGCCATGCTCGGCAAATGGGCCACCGAACCACCGGCCGGCATCCAGGCCTTTGATCTCGGCCAGAGAGCAGCCCGAGACGGGCCCGTGCCCATCGGAGGTGCGATCCAGCGCGTCGTCATGAATAACCACCACCTCCCCGTCCGTGGTGAGGTGCACATCAAGCTCGATGTGGCTCGCCCCCATCTTCAGGGCGAGGTCGAAGGCCGGCAGCGTGTTCTCCGGCGCATAGCTGGAAGCGCCCCGGTGAGCGATTGCCATGAACGATCTGTTGGCCACACGTCACCTCCTGTGGTGAGCCCCGGATGCCAACGTTGCGTGCGGAATCCATTCATTCTACTCCAGCACGCCACTGCGCCAAACCTCTTGACACTGCCCCGGGCTGGCGACATGATGAGCGCGGTCCGCTCGAGTTGGCGCCGACACAAGGGAGGAGACATGGCCGTGGCATCCTTCTTTCCCAAAGAGGCTCTCTACCGCCGGGCAGAGGCGCTCACCTATCGCGGTGATCGTCTGAGCCGCATAGCCTTTCCCCTCGGTGGCGTCGGAGCGGGTTGCGTCTCGCTTTCGGGACGCGGTGCGCTGGTAGATTGGGAGATCTTTAACCGTCCCAATAAAGGCATGGCCGTGCCCTATGCTTTCTTCGCCCTCTGGGCACGCGCGGAGGGCTGCGAGCCCGTTACCCGGGTGCTGGAAGCGCCGCCGGAGCCGCCCTATGACGGTTCCGGCTGGGGGGAGTACAGCGGCATCGGGTTCGGCGTGGATCGCGAGCATGGAACCGGCCTGCCCCACATGCATTCCGTCACCTTTCGCGGCGAGTTCCCGCTGGCGTGGGTTCGCTTTGAGGATCCGCAGATGCCGGTTGAGGTCACACTGGAGGCGTACAGCCCGTTCATCCCAACCAATGCCGACGACTCCAGCCTGCCCGTGGCGGTGCTGCAGTACCACCTCCACAATACGAGCGAAAGGCCCGTGGAGATCTCTGTGGCCGGGAACCTGGCCAACCCGCTGGGCTATGATCACAAGGGCTCGCTGAGCGGCCGCCGGCTGCGCGAGGGGCGCGGGCAGAACCTCAACACCCTGGTGCAGGATGGTTCCCTGATGGCCCTGAGCCTGACCAGCCAGCGCTATCGGCCGGGCCATCCCCGCTACGGCTCTCTGGCTCTGGCCACGCCGGCGACGGGCGCCTGGTGCCAGGCCGCCTGGCTGCGCGGCGATTGGTATGACATGTTCCATGACTACTGGGATCACTTTTCGCGTGACGGCCAACTGGCTCCGCGCGCCTATCCCCCCTCGCCGGAGGGCCAAACCGACGTGGGCACGCTGGGCGTACGCCAGAGGCTGGAGCCCGGAGAGAGCACGCTGATCCCCTTTGTGATCGCCTGGCACCTACCGAATTACGTCAAGTACTGGGGTGAAGCGGCCGACCTGCGCGAGGACGAGGCACCGACCTGGCTCAATCACTATGCGACGCTCTGGCCGGATGCCCTGGCGGTGGCGCGCTACTGGGCCCTCCACAGGGAGCGGCTGTACCGGGACACGCGTCGCTTTCATGACACGCTCTTCTCCTCCACCCTGCCGGCCGTGGTGCTGGATGCCATCTCCAGCCAGGCATCGATCCTGCACTCTCCCACCGTCCTGCGCCTTCCCGATGGAACTTTATACGGCTTTGAGGGCTGCCACGGCAATGCCGGCTGCTGCGAGGGAACCTGTACGCACGTCTGGAACTATGCCCAGACCCAGGCGTTCCTCTTTCCGGCGCTGGAGCGCTCCATGCGCCGGGCGGACTATCGCTACAACCTAAATACCGATGGATCCATGGGGTTCCGGCTGCAACTGCCGTTGGGCAGCCCGCCCGCGACGTTCCACCCCGCCGCTGACGGCCAGATGGGCGGCCTGCTCAAGCTGTACCGGGATTGGAAACTCTGCGGCGATGACGCCTACCTGCGAGAGCTCTGGCCCTGTGCCAAGCGCGCTCTGGAATACGCCTGGTCCCAGTGGGACCCGGATGGTGACGGCGTCATGACCGGGATCCAGCACAACACCTATGACATCGAGTTCTATGGCGCGAACACCATGATGGGGACCTTTTACCTCGGCGCGCTGCGCGCGGCCGAAGAGATGGCGCGGCACCTCGGGGACGACGAGTCCGCCGCCCTATACCGGCGCGTATACGAATCGGGGCGCGCCCGCACGGAAGCCACACTGTTCAACGGGGAGTACTATATCCAACAGTGCGAGCCTGAGATGGCGCGCAAATACCAGTATGCCGATGGCTGCCTCTCCGATCACCTGATCGGGCAGTGGTTCGCTCACCTCGTCGGCCTCGGATACGTGCTGGAGCCGGACCACGTTCGCACGGCTCTCAAGGCTATCTTTGAGCACAACTGGCGCTCGGATCTGTGGGAGCACGCCAATCCGCAGCGCATCTACGCCCTCAACGATGAGCAGGGGCTGTTGATCTGTTCGTGGCCACGGGGCGGGCGCCCAGTACTCCCCTTTGTCTACTCGGACGAAGTATGGTGCGGCATAGAGTACCAGGTGGCTGCCCACCTGATCTATGAGGGAGAGGTGGAGCGCGGGCTGGCGATTGTGCTGGGGACGCGCAACCGCCACGACGGGCGCCGGCGAAACCCGTGGAACGAGTTCGAATGCGGCAGCCACTATGCCCGCTCCATGGCCTCCTGGTCGCTCCTCACCGCCCTTTCCGGGTACAGCTACGACCTGGTCGCCGGGACGCTGGGCTTTGCTCCAAGGCTTTCGCTAGAGGCTTTCCGCTGCTTCTGGTCCGCCGAGGGGGCCTGGGGCGCCTACGAGCAGCATATGGGGGATGGCGTGCGGCTGAGCCTGCACGTGGAATACGGGCACATCACGCTGAACGGGCTGAACCTGGGGCCGCTCGCCCGCCCCCTCTCGCGAGGCCGCGCCGGCGAACGGGAGATCTCGATCCAGGTCGAGATCGTGGGCGAGGAGACCCGGGTGCGCTGGGATGAGCCCGTGGCGCTCTCCGAGGGCGAGAGCCTCACGCTGTACTCGGACTGAGGTCAGCGTAGAATGCGCAGGCGCGCACCCAGCCGGAGGGCCCGCCCCTGGGCCGCCAACTGCTCCAGAGCGTCCCGGTAGTTCTGGAGCACATACGGGCGCCCCACATGGTGCCGGCGATGGACCTCCTCCGGCGTGACCACCTGGTTGGCCAGTGTGCGCCCCAGCTCATCGGCCAGCGCATCGAGAGCACGGGTGATCGGCAGGCTGTGGTCGTACCGTGCTGCGACCGGATCCCAGGAATAATCCGGCACGCCCTGGTTTTCGCCCGTGGAATGGCGCGCCAGCACCTCCTTGGCCCGGGTGTAGGGAGCCAACTCGCGGCTGGCGTGCAGCAGGAGCTCCTGGCAGCGGTGCCCATCGCTCAGCCGGAAGACGAGCACGTGCTCGGCTCCTCGCTCTCGCAGGCGGTCGATGCAGGCCTCCGTGATCCGCTCCAGGCGCGCCTGAGGGCTGAGGCCGTACAGCGCCGTGCGCAGGCTCGACGCACGACGCTCTCCCCAGAAGGCATCCAGGTGACGGGCAACACCCGGGTTGGAAGCGCCCATGTTGATGAGAGGATAGCGCAGGGTCAGAAACAGCTCGACCTGAGGGCGGCGAAGGCACCGCCAGACGTCGCCGGCGCCGAGCCCGGCGTAGCCTCCCGGATCCACATGGGCCACCGTGGCGAGGGGGCGTATCGCGTCCAGGCGGGAATCGATTCGCGCCCAGGGGTGCTGGCCGATGAACTCTGTCCGGTGGATAAGCCCCTCCGAGGGTTCCAGCGCCGAACGCACGGCGGCGTCGATGTCGGGATCCTGCGGCCCGGGCGTATGCACGATGAGGCCCAGCTCTGACCGCAGGATGGGATCCTCGCCCGCTGTGCTCGCCACAGCCGCGAGGACGGCCCGGCTATTGGCCGCCCGGCGGCTGGCGCCGCCATAGAGATCGACATAGGCGAGGCGCGGCGGGAGGGCCGGGTGAGTGGGCGGCGCCTCCGCAAGCACCTCGTAGGCCCAGGCGCGCAGATAGGCGGCAATGGCCTGCGCTCGCGCGGCGACATACGGGCTGGCGATCGATTCCGTTGGGCTCATGCGGCCGTCCTTGTGTACGCGTACGCCCTCAGGCAAGAGTGTAGCAGAGCCGTAGCGGCTTCTCAAGCGTGCCGCGCTCCATTGACGGCGCCTCCCTACGGCGATACGATCCGCTTCATCCAGGGAGGTGCAGGATGGAGCAGAGACAACTGGGGCGAGCCGGGATACGCGTTTCCGAGGTCGGCCTCGGTACGGGGGGCCAGTGGGGCGGCCGCGTCGACCGGCCGGAGGCATCCCGGATCGTGTGGGCCGCGCTGGATGCCGGCATCACCTACATCGATACGGCGGACATCTACGGCACCTGGTACCGCGGCACGTCCGCCTCGGAGGAGTTCCTCGGCGACTGCCTGGAGGGGATCCGGCACCGCGTGGTGCTGGGGTCCAAGGGCTGCCAAGCCACGGGCCCGGGGCCCAACGATTGGGGCGCATCCCGGGGGCACCTGATGCAAGCCCTGGAGGGGAGCCTGCGACGGCTACGAACCGACCACATCGATCTCTATCAGATCCACCGCTACGACCTCACCACGTCCCCAGAGGAAACCATGCGAACGCTGGACGACATGGTCTCCTCTGGAAAGGTCCGCTATGTGGGAGCCTCGAACTATGCCGCCTGGCAGATCTGCCACTGCAACGACCTGGCTCAGTGGCATGGCTGGGCCCCTCTGGTAACCACACAGGCACACTACAACCTGCTGGAGCGCGAGGCCGAGAGCGAGTTGTTGCCATTCTGCCGGGAGATGCGCGTCGGGCTGCTGCCCTACTTTCCGCTGGCCAACGGGCTGTTGGCCGGCCGGTATCCGGAAGGAAGCGCCCCGCCGGCCGGCAGCCGGGCAGCCGCCTTTGATCGCACGCGGCGCTATCTGGCGCGCTACGCCACAGCCGAAGGCTATGCTGTTCTGAGGCGCCTGGATGCCTGGGCCGGAACGCGTGGCCACACCCTGGCGGAACTCGCGATTGCCTGGCTCTTGGCCCACGCAGAAATCCCCTGCGTCATCACGGGCGCCAGCACGCCCGATCAGATCACAGCCAACGCCCGGGCAGCCGAGTGGCGCCTGGACGCCGGCCAAATGGCCGAGATCGGGGCCCTGCTGGAACCCCTGCGCTGACGCCGTCCCCTGCTGCTCGGATGCGGAGCGATGGTATACTCGTTGCCGATTCCGTCGTATGAGGAGGTCCGTTGACAGGACGTGAGGACATGGAGCGCGCCAGTGAAGTGGGCCGCTTGCTCATTGAGAGAGGCTGGCGACTGGCCACCGCCGAATCCTGCACCGGAGGGCTGATCGGCCACCTGATCACTGAGGTATCGGGAAGCTCGGCGTACTATCCCGGTGGTGTGATCGCCTATGCCAACGAGGTGAAGGAGGGGATGCTGGGTGTCAGCCCTGCCGATCTCGCGGCTCACGGCGCGGTGAGCGCGCCCGTTGCCCGCACGATGGCCCGGTCCATCCGGGACATGATGAACACCGAGATCGGCCTCAGCGTCACGGGCATCGCTGGCCCCACCGGGGCGACCGCCGGCAAGCCGGTGGGTACGGTGTATATCGGATTGAGCAGCCCGCTGGGAGAGGGCGTGGAACACCACATCTGGCCTCACAACCGGGAGATCAACAAGCTCAGCTCCGCCCGGCGCGCTCTGAGTATGGTGATCGAACTGTTGAGGACAGCTTAGCCTTGCTGCCAGCGTTGCCGCTGGGCTTCAAAGAGCAGTGCGGAGGCCGCGACAGCGGCGTTGAGTGACTCGGCGGTCTCCACCATGGGGATGCGGATGAAGGCCTGCGCCAGAGCACGCGCCTCGGGCCCCAGACCATGGGCCTCGCTCCCGATGACCAGCGCAATACAGCCGGAGAGGTCAGCTTCCCACAGCAGCGTCTGGCCCTCGGCGGTGGCTGCCCAGACGTGCCGGCCTTCCACCAGGGCGGCAATCGACTCCCACTGGACATCGACCAGCAGCGGCAGATCAAAGTGCGCGCCCATGCCGCTGCGCACCACCTTGGGACTGAAGGGATCCACCGTGCCGGGCGCGCAAATCACGGCATTCACGCCGGTAGCCTGCGCCGTGCGCAGAATGGTGCCCACGTTACCTGGGGTGCGCAGCGCATCCAGAATCAGCAGCAGCCGGGCCGTTTGCGCCTGCTCCGTGCGCGCAGCCGGCATCGGGAACACCGCGACGATCCCCTGTGGCGTGAGTGTATCGGCCAGCGCCGCCATCACGTCCGGCGTGACCTCCCAGAGAGGGACCCCCTCACCGAGCAGATCGCTCACCAGCGCTGCCCCTTCCACGCCGGCCGCGTAATCGGCGGTGTAAAAGGCAAAAGCGGGCCGATGACCACGAGTGAGCGCATGGCGGATCAGGCGTTGGCCCTCCCCAAGGAAACGCTGCTCGCGGTACCGGTCCCGCTTTTTGCTTTTCAGTCGTGCGATCGCACGGATCTGCGGGTTATGGAGGCTGGTGATCGCGCCCACAACGGGCATGCCTTACCTCCGCCCACTCGCGACTAGACGGTCAGTGCCTGCTGGGATACCTCGACAAGCCGGGTAAATCCGGCCGGATCCTGCACGGCCAGATCGGCCAGCATCTTGCGATTCACTTCGATATTGGCAGCCCGCAGGCCGTTCACGAACCGGCTGTAGCTGACCCCATTGAGCCGGGCGCCGGCATTGATGCGCTGGATCCACAGACGGCGCATATCGCGCTTGCGGTTGTGACGGTCCCGCGTCTGGTAGGACAGCGACTTGAGCAACGCCTCGTTGGCCCGGCGCAGCAACTTGCTCTTGCTGCCATATTGTCCCTTGGTCTGGCTCAGTACCTTCTTGCGGCGGTTTGACTGCGTCACGCCACGCTTGACTCTAGGCATAGTTCACTTCCTCTGAATACTCGGTGGCGCGGCTAGCTGTGCTTTCCCAGATACGGAGCGCAGCGCATCACCCGCGTGCGCTCGGCAGCGGGCTCAACCTCGACCATGGTCCAAGCGGCCCGCTTGGACCGGCCACTACGGTTACGGCGCAGGTGGCGCTTTTCGTTTCTGGTACGCATCAATTTGCCGGAACCGGTTAGCTTGAATCGCTTAGCGGTGCCCTTGTGGGTCTTCATCTTCGGCACTGGAACCTCCCATAAGCTCAGAATCTTCTATCGGCAAAACACGACCCACCGCTCCGGACGCCCACAGCCTCCGGGGGCGCTGGGTCGCGCAATGCTGGCTTTGTTCAGGCCTGCTCAGCCTGCTTCTCGGGCTGCTTCACCGAGGGCGTGAGCAGCATGATCATCGACCGGCCTTCCATCCGAGGCGTCTGCTCCACCGTGGCCACGTCCGACAGATCCTCGGCCACACGGCGCATCAGATCGAGAGCCAGATCGGCATGGGTGATCTCGCGCCCGCGAAATCGCACCCGTACGCGGATCTTGTTGCCTTCCAGCAGGAACTTGCGTGCCGCACCGAGCTTGAACCCCACGTCATGCTCGGCAGTCTTTGGGCGCACCTGGATCTCTTTGATCTCGATCTGCTTTTGCACCCTGCGGGCCTCACGCTCCCGCCGTGACTGCTCATACATGAACTTGCCATAGTCCATCAAGCGGCAGACCGGTGGCCTGGCGTCTGGCGACACCTCGACCAAATCCAGCCCACGCTCCATGGCTACATTATAGGCCTCGCGGGTCGGGTAAATGCCGAGCTGTTTTCCGTTCTCGTCGATCAGCCGCACTTCGCGTACCCGAATCTCTGTGTTCAGCCGATGCTCTCTTCTACTGATAGTGTCATTCCCCCTGTAGGCGCGGATTGCCGGCCCTCCACACAGGCCGGCTCAAATCGCCTTATACTAGCACATGGAGCGGCGACAGTCAAACCTTTGCGCCCTTCGGTGTGCGGCCGCGCCTCCCACGTCCTCCTCGTGCCTCACAAGGCAACACATTGTGCTGCATCGCTGGATCTCTGTGCAGCTTCTACTGCTTTTCCGGCCATTGCACGGCGCCGAGACGGCTCAAGACACCACAACAGGTAGGCAGAACAACAGAGTCACTTACTCTCCATAGTGGTCGCCCGACCACGCCGGATCGCAAAGCGTAAGGCCCCGTGACGCGTGGTTGGCGCACCGCCGCCGGGATGGTACAATGCCGGCACTACGGTGTGGAACCCGGTCTGGCCTCTACTCACCGCCCAGGTGCTCCCGCGGTTCACCGCCTGATGATCGCGTTAGCTGTCACGCCGGTGCCCCGTGGGGTCGCGAGTCCGACCGCCCGGCCTGCGCCACTGCCAGAGAGATGGATCCTTGGTTGTTCGCGCCTCAAACCTAATACGGTATTCCTTTGTGGATACGCTTCTATATTGTTTTATTCGTCTTTGGGTTCCTTTTCCGATTTCAGGGAGTCAGCCCTATGGATGCTCAGCAACTCTGGCAGACCGCTCGCGGTCAGTTGCAGTTGCAGCTCACGCGCCCCGTGTACGAGACCTGGTTGGAGCACACGCGGGGTCTGTCTTATGAAGATGGCCTTCTCGTCGTCGGCGTTGGGTCCGGCTACGCCAAGGATTGGCTCGAGAACAGGTTATACGGCACGATACAGCGGACGCTCTCGGATATCGCGCACCGCACCACCACCGTACGCTTTGTCGTCCAGGGAAACACCCTGGTGGATGCCGATGCGGGCGGCGATGGCCTTCTGGATATCCGGCCACTCTCCCAAACCGAAGTCCCCTCGCTGGATGCTGCGCGAGAGGCCTCCCAAGTCAATGCGCGCTATACCTTTGACGCGTTTGTGGTCGGGCAAGCCAACCGTCTCGCCCACGCGGGTTGCCTGGCCGTCGCCGAGAGCCCGGGCATGGCCTACAACCCTCTGTTCGTCTATGGCGGCGCAGGCCTTGGCAAGACCCACCTGCTGCACGCCATCGGCAACCGTGCGCTCCAGGACGGCCGGTCGACGCTCTATGTGTCAACGGAGACCTTTGCCAACGAGCTTATCCTGGCAATCCGCAACCGGACCACCGAGGATTTTCGGGCGCGCTACCGTTCGATCGAAGTGCTCCTGCTGGACGACGTGCAGTTCCTGATTAACAAGGAAGCCACCCAGGAGGAGTTCTTCCACACCTTTAACGATCTGTATCAGCGGAACCGCCAGATCGTTCTCTCCAGCGATCGCCCGCCCAAGGCCTTTGTGGGCCTGGAGGAACGGCTGCGTTCGCGCTTTGAGTGGGGGCTGACGACCGACGTGCAGCCGCCGGATCTGGAGACGCGCATTGCGATTCTCTCTCTCAAGGCCGAGGGACGAGGGCTCCAGATGGCCCCGGAGTTGCTCGAGTTTATCGCCTCTCAGGTGCAGAGCAACATCCGCGAACTGGAGGGTGCCCTCACCCGAGTCATCGCCACAGCGCGCGCCCTGGGGGAACCGCTGACCATCCAGACCGCGCAGAGAGCCCTGGGTGAAGTATCCGTGCCACACCGGCAACTGGAGGCCGGCGAGATCGTGGCCCGCGTGGCCAGCTACTTTGCCGTCTCGATGGAGGAGATCGTCGGTCCCAAGCGCAACCGGGCGGTGGCTCTCGCGAGGCAGGTGGCTATGTATCTGGTGCGCGAGCTTACCCCCATGTCTCTGCCCCAGATCGGCCGGGAACTGGGCGATCGCGATCACACCACGGTGCTCTATGGTATCGAAAAGATCGCGGCGCTCTTTGAGAAGGATGACGCTCTGCGCCGCCAGGTGCTAGAGATCAAGACCGAGCTCTATGGCAACGGCCAGCAGCGGGTGGAGACGGCCAGCGGGCTCCGCCATGCCTGAGCCCCAGGCGGGCGCCGTCCCACGGTACGGGCGACCGGCTCGTCGCGCCACAACCGGTGCCGGGATGGCCCCGGCCGCCGGCTACCGGGTCTCCCTGGCGCGTTGCCACTCCTCCCGAAGGATGCCATAGTAGACCAGGTCCTGCGGAACCCCCCACCGAAGCACATGCTGGCGAAGTACTCCCTCACGGCTCATCCCTATCTTTTGCATCACACGCCCTGAGGCCGGGTTGCGCGCACAGTGGGTGGCATAGATTCGCATCAATCCCATCTCGGCAAACCCAAAATCCACAACCGCCTGTGCGGCCTCCGTCATGAAGCCCTTGTTCCATTGCGGGACGGTGATCCAGTATCCGATCTCGGCGTGGCGGTGCTGCGCGTTCTGCCGCAGGCTGATGGCCCCCATCAGGTTGCCCTCCGGACGGCAGGTGATGGCCCAGGTTCCCTCGCGCCCCTCCTCCCAGGCCGCATCGTGCCCGGCGATCCAGGCTTCCGCGGCACCCTCAGGATAGGGGTGCGGCATGCTCAGCGTATATGCGGCCACCTCGTACGCCCCAGCCAGCTCCCGCACGCTCGGCGCATCGCCAGGGCTAAAGGGCCGGAGCACGAGACGCGCTGTCGTGAGCGTAGGTAGTGTTCCCATGGCCTGTGCACCCTCCATCGGATCAGCCGGCGATCCGGGAATCGCGTCGGGCGGGGTCGCCAGCCTGCATCACCAAGCATGCCTTCGTGGCAGCGTATCTGTCAAGTGCGTAGGCTCGGCCCAAGTCCCCCGCATACGTGCCGCATCCCAAGGCGCCGAGTTGACAGAGGCCCTGCCGCACGCCTATAGTTGCCGCCGTGACAGGGCTCGCCAACACCGCCCCGGACGCCGCCTCGCTCTCGATGGGGTCCGCGCCACGGCCTGCTGACACCTGCCGAATCGCCGATTTCTCTCACGAGGGAAGAGTTGCTCGTCAGCGCGGTGCTGGTGCTTGGCCTGGGGGTGCTGGTATGCCATCTCTTTGCGAGGTGGCACATCCCAGGTCTGCTCGGGCTGATCGTGCTCGGAATCGCCCTGGGCGATGCGGGCCTGGGGATCCTCGCGCCTGCCTTCCTCGCGCTATCCGGCGATATTGGCGCCCTCGCGCTGATACTGATCCTGCTGCGCGCTGGCATTGGCCTGGACCGCAGCGGGCTGCATGGCTTGGGCCGAGCCACCTGGTTGCTGGGCACCTGGCCGCTGGCGCTCGAGGCGCTGCTGCTCCTGGCGGGCACGCGGATCGCCTTTCGCCTCCCCGCGGCAGAGGCCGCCATGGCCGCACTGATCGTGGCCTCCGCGGCGCCGGCGATCATCATACCGGCCATGCTCAGCCTTCAGGCACGTGGCGTCGGAGCCCACCATCATGTGCCCTCCATCGTGCTGGCCGCCACCTCCATAGAGAACGTGCTGGCCATCACCCTGTTTGGGGCGCTGGCAGCCGCCGTCTCCGGCACAGGTGAGGGGGCGCTTCACCTGGCCGCACTCCTCCAAGTGCCTCTCCGATTGGCTGCCGGCGCCCTGCTCGGCCTAGCCGGGGGCTATGGGCTAGCGCTCTTGCTGCGCCGCGGTCCTCTTCAGCGCCCGGTGGAGCGCCTGTGCCTGGTGCTCTGCACGACCATCGGCATCGCGCTCGGAGGAGAGCGCCTGGGCGCAGCGGGGTACGCCGCCGTAGTGCTCTCTGGCATGCTGATCCGGGAACGTGCCCCTGAGGACACCGCCGCGATCTCACGCCATCTCGAGGGACTGTGGTATATCGTGCAGATCGTGCTCTTTGTCACCATCGGCGCCAAGGCGGACCTGGCGACCATAGGTCAGGTAGGAATGCCGGGGCTGGCTCTGATCGCCGTGGGGCTGGCCGGCCGTGCGCTGGGCGCCGGCCTCGCGCTCCAGCGCACCGCCCTGTCCTCAAAGGAGCGGGCCTATGCCTCCCTCGCGCTCTCACCCAAGGCTACCGTGCAGGCGGCCATCGGCGGCGTGCCGCTGGCCATGGGGCTGCCCTCGGGTGACATGATCCTGGCCCTTTCGATACTGGCGATTGTGGTCACCGGGCCCTTGGGAGCCTGCGCGATCGATCTTCTGGCCCCTCGCTGGTTGGCCACACGATCGGACGGCGCCCCGTCTCCCGCCACCATCCGCTTGAGCAGCCGGCGGGCCGAGCACCGGCCAGGCTAGCAGGGCCGGCGAGCACCTCAGGGATGCTTCACGATGGCAGCGAGATCCTTGTGAGCCACGCTATTCAGAAAGACCATCCGAAAGACGCTGTGCCCACCCTCCTCCACCGTGCGGAGCAACGAAAAGCCCGTGGTATCGTGCTGGAACAGCGGCAGAGCCACAGGCAACGCGATATAGAGCAGGCGCGAGAGTAGCGCGGCGATGACTCCGCCATGGCAGAAGAACGCCAGGGTCCGCTGGCTGGGCACGCGCACGGCATAGCGCAGCCCGTAGCGCCGGTAGCCTTCCCCTTCCAGGACGGCATCGCAGCCTGCGTAGAGAGCGTCACACTGCGGGCGCATCCAGGGGCCGTAGGGCACCTCGTGTTCCCAGCGCTCGTAGCTGTACAACTCCGCGCGAGCCAGCAGATCCACGGCCGGCAACTCATAGGCCGAAGGCGAGGGATCTCCCAGCGTCCACTCTTGAGGGGGTATGCTGGAGCCGTACCGTCCGTCCAACTCGCGCAGCCAGTCGCACGGGATGGGATTCAGGCCGCGACGCTCGGAGGTGTAGGCCGCGGTCTGCGCGGCGCGCCCCATGGTGGAGGTGTAGACCTCATCGATTGGGAACGCGTCCAGCGCCAGGGACAGGCGCCTCGCCTCCGTGTGCCCCAGGTCGGTGAGCGAATCGGTTGGATAGTGCGGATCTCCATGGCGGATCAGAAGCAACTGCACCGAACCCCTCCTTCCGGCGTTCCGCAAATTCCGGGATCGCCGTGATCGTTCGAGGCATTCTAGCCGAAGGAAGCCACCGGACCAAGGCCCGTGCGCCACACCGCCCTGGTTGCCACAGGCTCCCAATGGGCCGATAATGCGGGTGCCACGCGCGGCTCAAGCCAACCTCTATCGGTAGGGTAAGCACATGCCAGCCTTTGACCTTTTGCGCGCGCCGGACCATGTGACCGCCTTTGAGCGAGACGATCCTATTGCGCTCTCCAGCGAGGGGGCGGCGTTCTCGGGGCACGGGATCGCCCTCCATACCGTGCTAGAGAGCGACAGGTTGCGAGTGGCGCTGAGGGCCAGCAGGCCCGTGTCCCGTCTCCGCTTGCGCTGGAACGACGTCGTGCCCGAGGGCCTGCGCTACCTCTGCGATGCCTGGCCCGGGAACGGCAGCGACCTCGAATGGCGCGCCCTGGCACCGGACCGCGTCATGCCATGGAGTTTTCTGGCGTATGATGGCCAGCATACCCACGGAATCGGCGTGCGCACCGGCGCCTCCGCACTGTGCCACTGGCAGTTGGACCCATACGGCGCCAATCTGTGGCTGGATGTTCGCAGTGGAACAGAGCCCCTCGAACCAGAGGATCGCGAGATAGCGCTGGCCGAGGTGGTTGTACGCATGGGTCGCGTGTGGGAGGTGCCCTTTGAGGCCGCGCGACGCTTTGTGAGCCTCCTGAACAGGGATGGAATCACGCCAGGGCAGGTGATCTATGGCTTTGCTCTGGATCTCAGCCGATCCGGTGAGTGGACCCAGGCCCAGGCCCTCCAACAGGCCAGCCTGCTGGCGGATCTCGCCGAGAACACGGTCAACCGCCCCGTATGCGTGGTGGGCCGTGGCCTCCCTGAGCGCAGCGGATTGCAGGATGCCGACCTCCACGCCGGCAGTGCCTATGGAGATCTCGCCGCTCTGGCCGCCGGAATCGCAGAGCGAGGGTGCCGCCCCGGGCTCTGGCTTCATCCCTTGCTCACGGACGACCCCAGTCTGGCGCCCCTGTGCTTGGCACCGGAACGCTCCGCTGCGGCCGGCGGAGGCCACGTGCTGGATCCGACACAGCCCGAAGCGATCGAGCGCATCGGCGACCTGGTGGCTCAAGCCCGGGCGCGTGGCTTTGAGTTTATCCGCTACGGCGACATGATCCCCGAGATCCTGCATGGCACCGGGCGCGGAGCCGTGGGGGTTCGCTTTGCCAACCCGCGGCGGACCACCGCCGAGACGCTGTCCGAGCTCTACCGTACCATACGCGCGGCGTCAGGCCCGGATACCATCATCGCTGGCGCCGGAACCTGCAGCCACCTGGCTTCGGGACACGTACACCTGCAGAGGTTGGCGCCGAACATCTCCTATGAGCGCTGGGAAGATACGCGCGGCGGCGCGCTGGGCGCCCTGGCGTTCCGCGGCTTTCAGCATGGCATCCTCTACGCCGCAGAGACCAGTCCCGTCCGGCTCGACACTAGCATTCCCTGGAGCCTCAACGAGCAGTGGCTGCGGCTGCAATCCAACAGCGGGATCTCCTTCTTCGTCGTGCCCGGTAGGGGTACTCCCGCCGAGGCCCAACAGAGCGCCCTGCGTTCCGCCTTTGGGAATGCCTCTCGTCCGCTGCAACTGGCCGAGCCGCTGGACTGGCTCGTCAACGCCTGCCCGGTCCGATGGAAGATGGGCAACGATCTCGTCACCTTTGACTGGTTCAGCGCCGGATACGCCTCGTAAGGCCTGGCGATAGGCCTCGGCGGCGGCCTGGTTGTGGCCGTGTGGCGGCCGCCTTTGACAGCCCCCTGCCCCGGTGATATCGTACAGGAACGTTCCCAGCGTCCCACCCGAGGAGATCATGGCGATATCCCGATCTTGGCACGCGCTACTGTGTGCCCTGGTTCTTGTCGCACTGGCCGCAGGATGCCGAACCTCCGACGCCCCTGGGCGCTCCGAGGCCCTTGACGGGCCGTTGCAGGTGATGGTCAGCATCGCCCCGCAGCGCTACCTGTTGGAGCGCATCGGCGAAGAGCATGTACAAGTCACCGTACTGGTGCCCGCCGGGGCCGACCCGCACACCTTTGAACCCTCACCGGCCCAGATGCGCGCCCTCTCCGCAGCTCAGCTATACTTTACCGTCGGCGAATCCTTTGAGCAGGTCTGGATGGATCGCTTCCTATCGGCCAATCCGCAGTTGCATGTGGTAGATACCGCCGCGGGGATCGAACGGCTGCCGATGGCGGCCGGTCACTCGCACGACGATGAGGGCGGCGAAACGGCAGACGATGAGGCTACCCTGGATCCGCACATCTGGCTCTCGCCTCGGATCGTGCGAACCCAGGCCAGCACGGTGCGCAACGCCCTGGTAAGCCGCGATCCAGCCCACGCGGCGAGGTATGACGAGAACCTGGCCGCGCTGCTCGCGGACATCGATGCCCTGGATGCGGACATCCGCGCGATGCTCAGGGACAAGGCACGCCGCGAGTTTCTCGTCTTCCATCCTTCCTGGGCCTATTTTGCCGAGGATTATGGCCTGGAGCAGGTAGCGGTGGAGGTGGGAGGCCAGGAACCCAGCGCCGCCGAACTGGCCGCGGTGATCACCCTGGCCCGGGAGCGCGGCATCCGCGTGGTGCTGGCCCAACCCGAGTTCAGCACCACCGCAGCAGGAACCATTGCACGCGAAATCGATGGAGAGGTTCTCCTGGTAAGCCCGCTGGCGCCCGACTGGCTGGAGAACATGCGCCGCGTCGCTGCCACTATCGCGCAGGCCCTGGAGTGACCGGTATGACAACTCGATCGACGCAAGGCCCGCCAGATGGTCCTGCCGCGCCGCGCCAGGACGTGCAGCCCGATATCGCCGTGGGCCTGGACCACGTCTCTGCCGCCTATGACCAGACCGTCGTGCTCGAGGACGTGAGCCTGGAGATCGTACCGGGCGAGTTCGTCGCGCTGGTGGGGCCCAATGGCGGCGGCAAGACGACGCTCCTCAAGGTGATCGTCGGCTTGATCGAGCCCCTGCACGGGAGTGTACGCGTCCGCGGCCACGCGATCAGTGAGGAGCGGCACAACATCGCCTATGTGCCACAGGACATCCGCTTCGATCGCGATTTCCCCGTGACCGCGTGGGAGGTGGCCCGGATGGGTCGCCTCGGGCGGCGCGGTCTTCTCCGGCGATACACCGCTCAGGATGGCGAGATCGTGGATGAGGCTATGGAAAAGGTGAATGTCCATCATCTGCGCAACCGCCCGATCGGCTCGCTCTCCGGGGGCGAGCGACAGCGGGTGTACATCGCTCGTGCGCTGGCCTCCCAGCCCCGCGTCCTGTTGCTCGACGAACCGCTGGCCAACATCGATCCAGAGGCCCGCGAGTTGATCGAGGGACTGATGGTTTCGCTGGCGCACCAGATGACCATCGTGATGAGTACGCACGATATCGGCGCGCTCCTCCCCCGGATCGATACCATCGGCTACCTGAACCGGCAACTGGCCTACTATGGCGAGCCCGGGTGTGCGCCGGCCGCAATCCGCGAAAGCTACCGCTGCCCGGCCGAGGTGGCGGCGGAGGGACTGCCCTGCCCGGACCCGCGCCGAGCACACCTTCATGAGGTTCAGCCATGATCGAGGCCCTCCAGTTCGAGTTCTTCCGGAACGCGCTTTGGGCCGGCCTGCTCGTGAGCGTCGCCTGCGGCATCGTGGGCACCCTCGTGGTGCTCCGTCGCATCGTGTTTCTGAGCGGAGGGATCGCCCACGCGGCCTACGGCGGGATCGGGCTGGGATTCTACCTGGGGATCGTTCCACTGCTCGGTGCGGTGGGGTTCAGCCTCATATCGGCCCTGGCAATGGGGCTGGTGGAACTGCGCGCCCGCCAGCGGGCGGATACGGTCATCGGCGTGCTCTGGGCCCTCGGCATGGCCACGGGCATTGTGCTGATCGACGTGACGCCGGGGTACAAGCCCGATCTGATGAGCTATCTCTTTGGAAGCATCCTGGCGGTCCCACCCAGTTACCTGTGGCTCATGCTCGCGCTGAACGCCGTGATCCTGTTGTTCGTGGTACTCTTCTTCAAAGAGCTCGTGGCCAGCTCCTTCGATGAAGGCTACGCGCTTACGCGTGGAGTGCCAGTGCAGGCCATGCACCTGGCCATGGTGGCGCTCATCGCCCTTGCGGTGGTCATGATGATGCGCGTGGTGGGCCTGATCATGGTGATCGCCCTGCTGACGATGCCGGCGGCCATCGCCGTGGACTGGGTGAAGGATGTCAAGATGGCCATGGTTGCGGCAGGCTCTCTCAGTGCGCTCTTTGTGATCATCGGCCTGGCGCTCTCGTTCCACCTCAACCTGACGTCAGGCGCAACCATCATCCTGGTGGCAGGCACAGGCTACCTTGTGAGCCTGGGTGCCCTGCGGCTACGGGGGCGCGTCCGCAGCGCACAAAGCGAGTCTCCCGCACCGTAGTCCACGGATCCGGCCTTTTTTGACACCCCCCATCAGCGACTGGATAATGATCCGGTACCCGTGCGCTCACCACACCAGGCCTGCCAGCCGATTGGCCCAGGAGAATAGCATGCCACAAGAGACCGCCCAACTGCCCATCATCGTGATCACCATGGGCGACCCCGCTGGAGTGGGGCCCGAAGTGACTGCCAAGGCACTCATGAATCAACAGATCTGGGCGATATGCCGCCCGATCGTGGTGGGCGGGCTCTCGATCCTCAACCGCGCCGCGGCCCTCGTGGGCGCCCCACCCTTCAGGGCGATCGAGCGGCTCTCCGAGGCTACCTTTGATCCTCAAGCGCCGGACGTGCTCGACTGCGGCGTGCTGCAGGCAGAAGACGTGGAGCCGGGAGACGTGTCTGCGGCGTGCGCGCGAGCAGCGGTAGAGTATATCGAAAGAGCCACGGCCCTGTGCCAGGCCGGCGAGGCCGAGGCGATGGCGACAGGGCCCCTCAACAAGGCGGCCCTCAAGGCTGCCGGGATTCCCTTTATCGGGCACACCGAACTGCTCGCCTCTCTTCTCGGCAGTCCAGAGGTCACCACCATGCTGGCCACGACTGGCCTGCGGGTGGTCCACGTGACGCGGCACGTGCCGCTGGCGCAGGTTGCCAGCCTGATCACCCGCGAGAACGTGCTGGAGACGATCATGCTCACCCACGCCGGGCTGCAGCAGATGGGCATCGCCCGGCCACGCATCGCGGTGGCGGCGTTGAACCCGCACGGCGGAGATGAGGGCCTGATGGGCCGCGAGGAGATCGATGCGATCACCCCGGCGGTGGTCGATGCCCTGGCGCAGGACGTCGAGGCGGTGGGGCCTATCCCCGCGGACTCGGTGTTCTTCCGCGCCATCCGCGGCGAGTTTGACGTCGTCGTCGCCATGTTCCATGACCAGGGTCATATCCCCATCAAGACGCACGGCTTTGAGCGCAGCATCACGGTGACCCTGGGCCTGCCGGTCATCCGCACCTCGGTGGACCACGGCACGGCCTTTGACATCGCCTGGAAGGGCGTCGCAGACCAGGAGAGCATGGTCGAAGCGCTCAAGCTGGCCGCGCAACTGGCAGAGGGAAAGCGTGCCGGTGCCGGGCGATAGCCCGGGGGCACCCGTACCCAGCGGGTGCTCGTCACCGGGCCGAGCGCTCTGGGTGGTGCTTGGATCGATCTTTCTGCTGATCGGCGCAATCGGCGTCCTCGTCCCCGTGCTGCCCACCACACCCTTCCTGCTGCTGACGGCAGGGTGCTACGCCCGCGGATCGGACCGCTTTCACCGCTGGCTGCTGACAAACCGGCTGTTCGGGGAGTACCTCCGCGACTATTACGAGGGTCGCGGCGTGCCATTGAGAACCAAGGCCATCAGCATCGCCATGCTCTGGGGCGTCATACTGTACTCTGCATGGCGCATGGATCACCTGCACGTGCGGCTGGGACTGGTGGCCGTTGCTCTAGCCGTCTCCGCACACATCCTCACGCGCCCGGGCCGGCAGGGTTGATTCACTCGCGCTTGCGGAGCGCCCAGTCCCCCGCTATATTGGGGGCGCGTCCCCTTGCAGCACGTGCGGTGATCGGTCACAAGAGTGATGGAGGCTCCCATGCCATACCAAGCCGCCTCTGTACGTTATGAGAGCATGCCTTTCCGGCGCTGCGGCAGAAGCGGTATCCGTCTGCCAGCGATCTCTCTGGGATTGTGGCACAACTTTGGCGGGGTCGACTCTTTCGAGAACGGCCGTGCCATCGTGCGCCGCGCCTTTGACCTGGGCGTCACCCACTTTGATCTGGCCAACAACTACGGCCCGCCGCCCGGCTCTGCCGAGGAGGCTTTTGGGAAGATCTACCGTCTTGATCTGGCGCCCTATCGCGATGAGCTGATTCTCTCCAGTAAGGCCGGCTACTCCATGTGGCCCGGGCCCTATGGCGACTGGGGCTCGCGCAAGTATCTGGTGGCGAGCTGCGACCAGAGCCTCAAGCGGATGGGCGTCGATTATGTCGACATCTTCTACCACCATCGCCCCGATCCGGACACGCCCCTCGAGGAGACCATGGGCGCGCTGGACTATATCGTCCGCTCCGGCCGTGCGCTCTATGCGGGCATCTCCAACTATCCTCACGATGCGGCCGCTGAAGCCATTGCCATCTTGCGCCGGCTGGGAACGCCCTGCCTCATCGAACAGCCCACCTACAATATGTTCAACCGTTGGGTGGAGCCGCACCTGCTCGGCACTCTGGAGCGGGAGGGCGTCGGGTGTATCGTGTTTTCGCCGCTGGCCCAGGGGATGCTCACCAGCCGGTACCTCGGTGGCAACATCCCGCCAGACTCTCGCGCAGCCGGCCAGGTGGGCTTCCTGCGCCCCAGCGCCATCACGCCGGAGCGCGTTGAACGAATCGAGCGGCTCAACGAGATGGCCCAGGAACGCGGCCAGACCCTCGCCCAGATGGCAATCGCCTGGGTTCTGCGCCAGCCGGCGGTGACTTCGGCGCTGGTAGGCGCCAGCAAGGTCGGACAGATCGAGGAGAACGTGGCTGGGCTGAGCAAACTGAGCTTTACCAGCGACGAACTCGAGCAGATCGAGCGCATCCTGGCCTGACCAACTGTGAGATCCTACCCGCAGCGGCAAGGCCCATGTCGCCCTCATCGGTGCGCCTGGGTAGCTGTCGCCCTCTGCGTGGCTTTGGTCCTGAGCGGCAGGGCGACGGCCGACCGGCTCAGCCAGGTGCGCGCCATCGCCTCACCCTATCGCTTTTCCGCCGTTCGCTGGCATGCACGCCAGTACGCCGAACTGCTGTGCCCTCTGGAGATTCCAGAGGAGGCGCGCATTGAGCCCGCCGCTTTCGTGGTGGCCTACTTTGCCCGCCTGGAGGCTTATCGCGCTCTGGAGGAGACGCCAGAGGCCGATGTGGTTGAGGAGGCGGACGCCCTGGAGAGGCTCCGGCCGGCGGTGGAGTCCATTCTTGCCAGCCAGGTGCGCGAGGCGTTCCGAGCGGAGGGGATCTACGGGCCGGCCGATCGCCTGCTCGGGATACCCGTTTCGTTTCCCCCCGTCTGGTTCGCGTTGGAGGCGCCTCCCCACATTCTGGTCATCTCCCCCCGTGAAGAGATCGCTTCCCTCCACCAGGAGGTGCTGGAGCAGACGATCGCTCTGGCCAGCATTGAAGAGATCGAAGGAGAGATCGAGGGCCTGGGTCTTTCTGCCCTGGTGACCGAGATCGGAGGCATCGCAGCCACCTATCCCGCCATCGTCAGCGACAGGAGCTCGCTACGCTACGCCATCGAGACGGTGGCGGAGGAGTGGCTGCACCAGTATCTGGCCTTTACGCCTCTCGGATGGCACTATGTGCTCCATCTGTTGGGCGTGCGAGATGACTATGAGGTGGCGCAGATCAACGAGTCGCTCGCGGGCCTGGTGCGAGACGAGATCGCCGCGGCGGTGTGGAGCCGGCACTATACGGAACTGGTGCCGCAGGCCTCCGGGGAGCCAGATGATGGCGCCTTTGACTACCGCGCCTACATGCGGGAAACGCGCCTGGAAGCCGAGCGGTTGCTCGCCGCCGGCGCCATCGATGGGGCCGAGGAGTACATGGAGATCCGGCGCCAGGGGCTCCTGCAACAGGGGTACGCCATCCGTAAGCTGAACCAGGCCTACTTTGCCTTTCATGGAACCTACGCCGACGCGCCCGGCTCGACCACCCCAATCGGTGACGAACTCCGCGCCCTGAGAGCCACCTGCCCATCGCTCAGCGCGTACCTGAACCTTGCGGTCGGCATTCGCAGCCGTTCGGATCTGCTGGACCTCCTCACGGAAAGAGGCGCCGGGCTAGCCCTGCGGCCCAGGGCGGGCAGCCTGGGCGCGATCGCCCTTCCGGCGCCTTAGGGCAGGCGCGTCTCCCCGGTCGAGGCCATCCAGATCCGGTACCATTGCTCCCGGCTCAAGTCGAGCGCGGCGGCCGACACCACTCCTGGGAGACGCTCACCGCGGAGCGAGCCCAGGATCGGAATGATCCCGGCTGGATGCTTGAGCAACCACGCCAGGGCAACCTGATCGATGGAAGCCCCACCCTGCTCGGCGCCGACGCGAGCCAGCTCATCTCTTAGCCTCTGAGCCTGTGGCGTATCGCCGCGAAACAGGCTGCCCCCGCCCAGCGGACTCCAAGCCAGCGGATGAATGCGCCTCTCCTGGCACTGATCCAGCGTGCCATCGCGCCAGGCATCCAGATGCAGCACCGAGCACTGGATCTCGTTGGTAACCAGGGGGAACGCCAGGCGCGAGGAAAGCAGATCAAACTGATGGATGTTAAAGTTGGAGACTCCAAAGAACAGGACCTTGCCCGCCTCTCTCAGTGAGGTGTAGGCCTCGGCGACCTGATCCGCGTCGAGGAGCATATCCGGCCGGTGCAGCATCAGCACATCCAGTCGATCCGTGCGCAACTCCCGGAGAGAGTGCTCCGCCGAAGAGACGATGTGCTCACGCGAGCTGTCATAGTGGTAGATGGGCGTGCCAAAGTTGCCGATGGCGCACTTGGTGATGATCTCGACCCGGTCCCTGAGACCGGGCTCAGCAGCAAGAGCAGCACCCAAAACGCCCTCTGCCCGGCCTTCGCCGTAGATGGCGGCGATGTCCATGGTGGTGATGCCCGCATCGAGAAGATCGTGGACGTGCGCGGTGGCATCACGCACGCTCAGCCCCTCGCGTACGACGCTGCCCCACCCCTGAGCCAAGCGCGAAACCTTTGGGCCGACCGGTGAGAGATCAAGGCGCTCTGGGGACATGTTCCTGGCTCCTGTGGGGTATGGTGTGAAATGGTCCTCTGCGACTACGATCCGGATCGGACCTGTGCGGCGCGTGGCCTGCCTGCAGGCCTTTGGCGCGAGCGCCCCCGCAGGCCGGTACAGAGTTCTCGACCCAGTTACTCGCAAGGATATACAGCGCCACTGTAGGCCAGAGGGGGCGGCCTGTCCACCTCTGCGACGCCTGGTTGGGAGGAAGCCAGATACTATCTTTCTGCCAGGGGGTGTGGGCCAGCCAGGACGACCCGCCGTGGAGTCCCGGAGCTCAGCGACTTGGCCCCCGGACCATCCTTGACCTCGCTGGTCCAGGAAACCAGGCTGATGGCTCCGTCGGCGATCTCAAGCCCGGTGATGTACCCCGGATGGACGCCGCTGCCGGTATTGTAGTAGGGCAGCCCTCCGGCGGCCGCAAAGGCCGGCCGGTGAGTGTGGCCGCAGATGATCCCCAGATTACCGGCTCGCTCCAACCAGGCCAGAATCCGACCTTCGAGGCGAGCCTGATTGCGGCGGGACCAGACCACCGCGCCCTGAATGGGGCTGAGCCCGGCCTGCGGCTCATCCGGCTCCGGGAGCGACGTTCTCAGCCCGTGGCTCTGCAGGCGCCGCCAGAGGTAGCGCACAACCGGCCGGACCACGCCGTACAGGCGCGAGACGCCCCTATCCGCCTGATGTCCATGAGTCACCAGCAGGCGGACATCACGGTCACGATGGCGCAGCAACAGCGCCTCATCATAGCCCGGCCCGGCAGTAGCGAGCCGGCAGCCCTGGCGTACGAGCTGATGGTTCCCGACCAGCACAAACAACCGCCCCGCAGCCCGGAGCCGCTCCATCGCCCGGTAGATGGGCCTGTGGGCGGAGCGTATATCGGTCAGATCGCGGTTCTTCCATAGCTCATCGCCATCGCCTACCTCGACGTACGTAAAGCCATCCCTGTCATAGTGGGTCAGCGCGCTCAGGAAAATCTTGCGATTGGGGCGAAAGGCGTCCGCAGGACCGTTGTCGCCTCGGTGCAGGTCCGAGAAGAACACAAAGCGGGAGCGATCGTCGAACTCGACCACAGAAGCACGGTTCAGCGCTTCATCCAGCCGGCGCTGGATCCGGCCGAGTGGGGGTGGCCGGTGAGTACGGGGTTCCTTTGTCATTCAGGGGTCATCCTATCCATAGGGGTGAACTCATGGCGCCGCGAACGCAGTAAAAAAGCCCTGGCTGGCGCCGCCACGGGCTCTCATGCCAGTATAAGGGAGACGCCCGGCACTACAAACAGAGCGCACCTGCAGCAGCAACACATGCACAATACCACCACACTCCGGGCCAGTTGTGAGGGGCTCATAAAGACGGGATCAAGGTTCGGTGAATGTGGTGTTCTGCCAGCGTGATGCGATGTAGGGATCGACAACCGCACGGTTTGCGGCTAGCATCGGACCCGAGAGTAGTCCGCCGGACCGGTGACGTTATGCCCAGGGGGGGAACATGGAAACGCGTCGCTTTGGGGATAGTGATCTGGAAACGTCCATCATCGGGTTTGGCACATGGGAGTTGGGGACAACCCAGTACGGCGAGATCGACGTGCAGCAGGCCAGCCTGGCCATCAACCAGGCCATCGATGCAGGCATCACGCTGATAGACACGGCTGAGGTCTACGGCCCACGGCACAGCGAGGAGATCCTCGGCAAGGCACTCGGCGGCCGCCGAAAGGAAGTGGTCCTCGTCACTAAAGTCGGGTTCAACGTGGATGAGAACAACGTCAACCAGGGGCGCGATTCCAGCCCACAGACGATCCTGACGCATGCCGAAGGATGTCTCCAGCGGCTTCAGACTGATTATGTCGACCTTCTCCTCATCCACTGGCCCGATCACAAGACCCCGTACGAGGACGTCATTGGCGCACTGGAGAGCCTCAAGCAGGCCGGCAAGATACGTCATTACGGCGTGTCCAACTATACCGTGGAGATGATGCAGGCCTGTGAGGCGGTCGGGCATCTATCGGCGAATCAGGTGGGGTACAACCTGCTGGATCGCCGCATGGAGCGGGAGGTCATCCCGTTCTGCCAGGCCAACGGCATCGGGTATATGGCCTACGGCTCGCTCGCCTTTGGCCTGCTGGCCGGAGCCTTCACGCCGGAGACGACCTTTGTGGACTGGGACTGGCGCAGCAAAGGTGACGCGTTCGGGCTGCCGCTGTTCGAGCGCCAGGCCTTCCTGCGGACCCTAAAGGCCGTGGAGCGACTCAAGAGCCTGGCGGCGGATAGCGCCCACTCGGTGGCACAGCTGGCCCTGGCGTGGGTGCTGAGCAACCCCGCCATTACGGTGGGCCTGGTGGGCATCCGCAACCCGCATGAGTTGCACGAAAACGTAGCGGCCGCGGAATGGAAGCTCTCCGAGGCGGAAAGAGAGGAGATCGATCGCATCTTTGAGCAGGAGGGCGTGCCCACCTACCGGGATGCGCCCCAGGCCACCTGAGCGGGCGCCCCGATGCCACTGGCATACATTACGGTGCCCTGGGAGCCTGGGTCTATCACGCTCTACTGGGCGGGAGGCACTGACGCCCGCCTTCTGGGGGCGCTTCTGACCCTCCCCGGCGGGGCTTCGGAGGAGAGACTCCGGGCGCTGGATCCGGCCGCACAGCCGGCGCGAGATCCGGCGATGGAGGCTCTGGCCGGCGACCTTGCCCGCTATCTCCGCGGTGAGATCGTCACATTTTCCCTGGATCAGATGGTTCTGGAGCGGTGCGGCGCCTTTCAGCAGCGCGTCCTCCGGGCAGAGCACGCCATCCCGCGTGGGCGGCTCAGCAGCTACGGACGCATCGCCTCACACGTGGGCCATCCGCGGGCTGCCCGCGCCGTGGGCACGGCTCTGGGCACCAACCCCTTCCCCATCCTGATCCCGTGCCATCGGGCGGTGCGTTCCGATGGCAGCCTGGGCGGCTATGCCGGCGGACTCGAGATGAAACGCGCCCTGCTGGCGCTGGAAGGGATATCGCTGTTGCCGGACGGCCGGGCACCTACCGATCGGTTCGTCTACTGACGGTTGCTCAGGGGGCCGCCGGCGCGCCGGCGGCCCCCTGCTGCCGAGATCTCAATCGGTAAGGGCCTGATAGGTCAGGTTCCGGAACTCAATCTCCGTGGGTATCGTCGTCTCCGGTGGCGAGATGTACTGCATCATGATGACGCCGACGATGCCCGCGGCCGGATCCACCCACGCGTTGGTGGTCGCCAGCCCGGACCAGCCGAAGCTACCCGCAGAGCAGAGTTCGCCCGCAGCAACGGGATTGCGCAGCACCCGCACGCCCAGGCCGAATCCGTATCCGACGTGAGGTGGGCTGCCATAGTAGCGAATATGTGCCGGCAGGTGGTTGCTGCCCATCAGGCGGATGGTGCCCGGCGCCAGCACGCGCACCCCGTTCAGCACACCCCCGTTGACCAGCATCTGCCCAAAGCGCCAGTAGTCGCCGATTGTGGACACGAGCCCGCCACCGCCCGACAGGAGCGCGCGGGGGGCATCGTAAGGTCCGCCAGGCGATTCGATGGGAGTCAGCCTCCCATCTGGAGCGGTGCTGTACAGGGTGGCCAGCCTGGCAGAGTCCTCAGATACCCAAAAGCCGGTATCCGCCATGCCCAGCGGCTCAAAGACGCGTTCTCGCAGAAAGGCGTCAAAGGGCTCCCCCGACAGGACCTCAATCAGGCGACCAAGCACATCGATGGATACGGAATAGTTCCAGCGCTCGCCCGGATCAAAGAGGAGTGGCAGCTCCGCCATCAGGGGCATCATCTCTTCCAGCGTGCGGTCCACCTGCAGGAGCCCGGACTCGGCGTACATCCGTTCCCCCGGCTCGGTGTCATCACCGAACATCCCATAGGTTAAGCCGGCGGTGTGGGTCAACAGGTGACGTACCGTCATCGGCCTGCTGGGCGGCGAAAGCACGGGGCGGCCTCCGTCCATGCCCCGCAACACCTGCATCCGCCCGAGCTCTGGCAAGTAGCGCGCGGCCTCGTCATCGAGCTGGAAGCGTCCTTCCTCAAAGAGCGTCAGCAGCGCAGCCACAGTAATCGGCTTGGACATGGAGTAGATGCGATAGATTGCGTCCGCACCCAGAGGCTTACGCGCGGCGACGTCAGCCCAACCCACGGCGCTCTGGTGAACGATCTCTCCGTTTCGTGAGACAAGGGTGGCGATGCCGGGAAGTATGCCCTTATCCACATAGCGCCGCATGTGCGCCGTGATCCGCGCCAGGCGTGGCGAGGAGAACCCGTGCTTTTCTGCGATTCCGCTGGACATGAAAGGCTCCTTCGTCTGTGTAGATAGTGGTCCGCAGCCGGCCGTTCCGGCCGCCAAGGTCTGCCACATCGGCACTCGGCCTCCGGGTGGGACACGCGCCTCACGGCGGACCCAGGCTGCCGGTACCGGGCCCCCGTTTCGCTAATCCTGTTCCAGGAGCACCTCGCCGGTTGTCCCATCGATCACGTAGAGCAGCGCCCTCAGCGGCGGGTAGGTCACCGTCCAAACCAGCCCGTCGCTGCCCGCGTACTCCTCGCCGCTATCCGGCTCAAAGTAGGGGCGGGTGTGCAGCGTCGCCATCAGAAGGGCGTTACGATCGGCCTCAAAGCGCGCCGTGTCCCATTCCGGGTTCGCCTCGCGATAGGCGCGCCCGCCTGCCTCCTCGGCGATCTCGATAGCCTCCGGGCTGTCGATCGCCCAGCCAGCGGCAACACCGATGGGTTGCTTGCGAACCTGCGCCTCGTGCGGCTCTTCCACCGCCTCAAGCACCCCGTTCGGGCCGACGCGGAGATAGAGCGCCGTGTAGCCTTGCGCGCTGCCCGGCTCGACCGGGCGGACGTAAAAGAACATCCACTGCGCGCAGGTGCCCTGCACCAGATGGCTATCCCGCTCATAGCTCCCATATGGTGCGGCCTTGTGGCAACCGGTGACCTCGTACAACTCATAGCCCGGGCCCTGGGCGCGCGCCTCGGCCTCGGCCTCCGCCAGCTCCCACGCCTCTCGAGCGGTGAGTGCCTCCCGGAACTCGCTCTCGGAGCGACCAGGCTCCTCCGTGCCGACACCGGGGCCGGGTCCTTCCGGTTCCCCCGCTGCAGCGTTGGGCGTCTGAAGGGAGCCTACCGGGCCGGCCGGCCCGGAAGCCCGCGGCCCGCAGCCCGCCATCATCAATACGGCCAGCAAGCACGCCAGGCGTAAGGCGCGGAACCACATCTTGTCCCTCCAGGTGCGCCGGCGGCGCACTGACGCCAGGGCCGGATCATGACGCTGCCGCACCGAATGCTAGCCAACGTATGGCCGGTGTCAAGCCCCGGGACAGTTTGCCCCGAAACGTGACCCGTGGGAGAATGACGCCCGGTACAGTCACACCCGGGAGCTGGAAGGGGAGGAACCCGGATGGAGATGAGGCGCGCCCTGCTGATGGGCCCGCACGCCTTTCGCGTGGAGGACGTGATGGCCCCCGAATACGGGCCAGATGAAGTTCGGATCGCCATCCGCAGCTGCGGCGTTTGCCCCAGTGACGTCCGAATGTACACCGGCGATCGAGCGAACACCGAGTACCCTCGCACCGTGGGGCATGAGTGGGTTGGTCAAGTGCTGGAAGTCGGCGAGAACGTCGGCGGCGTGCGGCCCGGGGATCGGGTGGCCGCCTTTGTGCAGCGCGTGTGCGGGATGTGCCGCAACTGCCAGCGCGGATTGTTCAACCTTTGCCTGAATCGCCTTCCGGCCATCGAGGGAGGCTTCCAGACTGTCGGCAGGGCCGTGCCCATCGCGCTGGAGCCTATCCCCGAGGGGGTGAGCTACGAGGCCGCTGCGTTCACCGAGCCGCTGGCCTGCTGCATCAACGGAGCCGAGCGCACCCCGATCCGGCTCGGCGATACCGCCGTGATCATGGGGGCGGGGCCCATCGGGCAACTTCTGGCTCAGCTGATGCGCCTGCGCGGAGCGCGCGTGATCGCGGTGGACATGCTGGAGGAGCGCCTGGCGCTGGCCCGTGAGCTGGGCGCTTTTGCCGCGCTTAACGGCCGCGACCCGGACCTGGTCGCGCAGGTCCAGGCGCTGACCGGGGGCCTGGGAGCCGAGGCGGTCATCGTCGCCGTGGGCTCCCCCACCGCGGAGATGCAGGCACTGGAGCTTGCTGCGCCGGGCGGCTGCGTCAACTACTTTGCGGGGACCTACCCCAGCACCACCATCGCTCTGGACCCGAACACCATCCACTACCGGCAGCTCTGGATCACGGGGAGCTATCATCTCACGCCGTCGGGCTTTCGCACGGCCCTGGACCTGATCGCCCGCGAGCAGGTGCACGTGCTCCCGCTCATCAGCCACCGCTTCCCTCTGGAGGAGATCAGCGCGGCCTTTGAGACCGTGGTAAGCCGGTCCGGCATGAAGGTCATTATCAACATGTGAGGACGGCCCTCCGGGGAAGCCTGGCCTGTGCGATCGATGCGGCCTGGCTGCCCGTTCGACCGTCCCACTCGCGACGACACAGGAGCCTATCGACCGAAAGGCAGGGGCCGCATGTCCCGCAGAGCACTCTTGATGATCCTGTTGGCGCTGACGCTCTCGGCGTGCCGGGAGCCGCGGGCGCTCGCGCCGCCGTCCGTTGAGACGAGCGTCGCCTTCCCGCGGCAGGAGGCGCTCTCCGGCGAGTCTTCGAGCATGACGGCCGCCCTCACGGGCACCCTCGTCGAGGGCGAGGGGTGCCTTTGGGTCGAGGGACTGGTGGGTGCGGGACGCGTGTTGCCCGTCTGGCCCGCCGAGTTCTCCCTGGAGGCGCAGGATGGCGAGATCTCCGTGTCAGACGGCCAGGGCACACGCGTTCGGCTCGGCGAGGAAGTGCGCATGGGCGGGGGCTATCTGAGCGCGATCGATCCAGAGACCGAGTCGCAAATACCCGAAGCATGTCGAGGCGACTACTTTGTCGTAGGCGAGGGGTTCGCGCCGAACTTTCCCGAAAGCTCACCGCTCTTCAGCTACACGATTCTATCGCCGGGGTACCACCCGGCTTTGGCGCTCTATTACCAGCCGGCCTTCGTCAGCCGCCTCGGCGAGGCCACACAGATCCAGGGCACCCTGGTGCACTATGACAACGAGCGCTGCATCAGGTTGCAGACGGGCCTCAGCCCCGGGCCCGTGACGCTCCTCTGGCCACAGGGATGGCGTATCGTCGCCGCCGGCGGATCGCTGAGCGTGCAGGATGCCAGCGGAGCAACCCTGGCGAGACAGGGCGATGCACTGCACCTCAGTGGACGTTCCGTGCGGCAGGATTGGCAGTCTGACATCTACCGGCGGGCAGTGGACGAACTTCCCTTTGACTGCTGTTGCGCTTTCTTTCTGGTCGAGCGCATCGACTAGTCTCGCCAACTCTGCGGCAAGCACCCCGGGCCGATACATCCCTCATCAAATGTGCGAAACCCGCACGAATACCCCTTGACTCTCCCCTTGGCGGAGGGTGTAGACTGATCGTGTACTGCTGGCCAGCAGACACAGCATGCACTGGGAGGGGCCGTGCTCAAGATCGGAGATCTCAGCCGTCTGGCGCAGGTATCGGTCAAGACGCTGCGCTACTATGGCGACCTGGGGCTGCTCGTGCCCGAATGGATCGATCGGTACACTGGCTACCGCTACTATGCTCCGGACCAACTGGCGCGATTGAACCGCATCCTGGCGCTCAAGGATCTCGGGTTCACTCTGGAACAGATCCGCGGGTTGCTGGATCAACCGGTGTCAGCCGGCGAGTTGCACGGCATGTTGCGGCTGCGCCGGGCCGAGCTCGAGCGAACCTTGAGCGCGGAGCGGGCGCGGCTGCTTCGGGTGGAAGCACGGCTGCGCCGAATCGATCGTGAAGGGCGCGAGAGCGAGTACCCGGTGGTGCTCAAGACCATCGGAGCCCGGCAGATCCATGCGCTGCGTGCCCGCATTCCCGGCTACGGTCACACGCGGGAGTTGCTGGAGCGCCTCGGGCGGATCCTGCCCGGCTTTGGGACTGATGCTTCCGCCCCACCCATGGCCTGCTATCTACCCGACGCAGAGGGATCTGGCATGCGAGTCGAGGTGGGCGTGCCCGTCGAGGCAGGCAAGCACCAACGCCCGGTGCCCGAGGGACTCGTACTGACCTCCTGGAAGTCCGCGCCCGAGGCAGCCACCGCTCTCTATCCGGGAGATCCGGAGGGGATCGCCGAGACCTACGCCGCCCTGCTGCGTTGGTCCGCCGAAGGCGGCTACCGGGCCTCCGGGCCGAGCATGGAGCTGTACATCCACGGGCCCCGGGAGGGGCTCGACCCAGAAGCCTGGCTAACCGAGGTGCGACTGCCTGTGGTGAACCAGATCGATCTGCTCTCACCTCTTGAAAAGGAAAAGCTGATGAACCCAGAGATCAAGACGCTACCGACGTTCACGGTTATGGGGCAAGTCTACCGCGGCCGGAACGAGCACGGCGAGATACCCGCCATGTGGAATGCGATGGAGCCGCGCTGGCCGGAACTGGAGGCGATTCGCGCGTGCGAAGCCTCGGCCTACGGCGTCTGTGCAGAGGGGGAGTCCGACGGGATCTTTGAGTACCTGGCGGGTGTCGCAACAGAGCCCACCGTCGCGATCCCCGAGGGCATGAACCGCTGGACCGTGCCGGCACGCATCTATGCCGTCTTCCCGTGCCTGCTTTCCACCATCCACGAGACCTACCATCGAGCCCACCAGATCTGGCTGCCCACGAGCGGCTACAGGCGAGCCTCCGGGCCCGACCTTGAGCTGTACCCGGCGAGCTTTGATGACGGAGAGCCTTCGTCCGAGATGTACGTCTACATCCCGATCGAGCGTCAGGGCTAAGAGATCGAGACGGGGCTCAGCGTGGCGCACCAGGCTGAGCCCCGTTCGTTCGCCCGCCGGCCGTCAGGCCGCCCCGGCGGAAGGCTGGAAGAGCCGCTGAGCCAGGTTCGCCAGCGCGATGCGCCAGAAACGCCATTCGTGCGCATAGCCCGCCAACTCGCGCAGCGTGTACCGGACGCCGCGCTCGTCCAGCAGCCTCTTTACCACTTCGTGCGTGCTGATGAGCCCATCCTCCGTGCCTATCTGCAGTTCAAACAGCCGCAGCCGGCTGTTTGCTTCCGGGCCCAGGTTGGGTATCAGCTGAGTAAACACGCCGGGATCGACCACCCTCGTGATATCGGGCCCTCTCAGGCGCTCCGCCTGGGGCGGCGCCGGGATGTCCACGGCCGCGCCCGGCAGCAGGGGGAATCCTCCGCTAAGGACGGCCACCCAGGCGAAATGATCGAGGTTACGAAAGGCGCAATACATGGTCTGAGCGCCGCCCATCGAGAGGCCTGCGATCGCGCGATCCTCACGGCTCGTGAGCGTACGGTAGTGCTCATCCACGAAGGGGATCACGTCCGGCACAAGGCTATCGGGGAAGCGGAGGATATGCGTGCCCGGCGAAGGCCGCTGCCAGCCCGCCGGAAGTGGCACGTAATCCGGCGAAGCCGGCAGGAGCCCATTGCCATTCGGCATCACCACGATCATCGGCAGCGCCAGGCCCTGAGCGAGCAGATTGTCGAGGATCTGCGGTGCACGCCCGAGGCTCGTCCATCCGTCCTCGTCGTTCCCTCCCCCGTGCAACAGATAGAGCACCGGGTACCTCTCCGTACCTCTTTCGTACCCGGGCGGCGTGTAGATGTACATGCGCCGGTCCATCCCAAGCGTTGGTGAAGCGTACCAGACCTGGTGCAGCGTCCCGTGAGGAACCGGGTTGACGTCGTACAACACGGTGTGCGAACCCGGCACCCGCAGAGTGCTGCTGTACCGGGCGCCATCACGCATGTAGAGGGTGTTCCCTGGATCCAGCGACGGAACACCACCGATCTCGAACACGTAGGTATAGTACTCGGGCGGAAGTGGCCCGATCGTGGCCTGCCACAGGCCGTCTCCATCGCGGGGTAGTGGCACCTCGTTTCCGCCCGGCCAATCGGCGTAGCCGCCCGTCGTATTGCGTACGCTCACTGCAGGCGCATCGGGCGCCCACAGACGAAAGGTGACGCATCCGTCGGCATGGATTTCCGGGGAGACAGGCTCCCCTCCTGTTTGTGTCATGGCGGTGCCCTTCCTATTGCAGGCTGCGTTCAGAACCGCTACCAGCGGATCACGCCCTTGATATAGCCATCGCTCTGGTGTGCCGCGATCTCGAACAGCTCGGGCGCCTGCTCCGGGGACATGACGTGAGTTACCAGAGGCTTGAGGTCAAAGACGCCCTTCTCCATGAGGGGAACCGCCCGAGCAAAGATCCGCGAGAAGTTGGGCGAGATGCTTGGCGAAGCGTTGCCGACCTCATAGCCGGACATGTGCCAGGCCCCGAGGTCCACGCTGCGCGGGCCATCCTTGTGCCACGAAAAGATGCAGAGCCTGCCCTGCTTGCGCAACAGGGAATAGTGGTAGTCAAGGGCCTCCTGCGTGCCCGCGGCCTCGACAACGATGTCATAAGGGCGTGCCGCCAGCGCCTCGAGCGCCTCTGTGCCCTCTGCGGTGTGGGGGTTGATCGTCTGCGTGGCGCCGAACCGCTTCGCCAGCTCCAGCCGGACCGGGTTGATCTCGATCGCCACAACCTCGGCAGCAGCGGTATGGACCAGACCCTGAACCAGCAGCAGGCCCATAAAGCCCGTGCCGATCACTGCCACGCGATCCCCGGGTACGACGCCGCACCACTCGATGCCGTTCATGGCGCACGAAACGGGCTCCGCCTGCCAGTGTTCGAAATCGGTCACATCGGGCCGCAGTTTGGCGAGAGCCGTCTGCGGCACATTCGCATAGTGCCCCCAGAGCGCCGCGTTATCCCCCATAGCGGTGACCAAGTCGCCTTCGACGAACCCCTTGACCCGCGCGCCTACCTTGCGCACGATACCCGCACCTTCATGGCCGTGCAGGAAGGGATAGGTTGTCCCCGCCGGCAGGATCCCTTTGTACAGCGCCTGATCCCAGGCGCAGAGCGCCGTGGCCTTGAGCTCAATCTGCACCTCGCTAAAGTCCGGATCGCCCAGCTCAAACTCGCGCAGTTCAACTCTGTTCGGCGCGACATAGTAGATGCCTTGTGTTCTCAACAGATCCTCCTTCACCGGGCTCGTGACCCGGCCGCTAACCCCGCCACCGACCGCTCGAGGCGGTTGATGCATCGCTACGTTGCCCTCCACACCGGCGGCGCCAATGTAGCGCTGGGGCTGCCGGGCGTCAAGGATGTCGCCGCCCAGTAGGGGCCGCTCTGGCGATCAGCGTGCGGCTGGCCCGGCCTGCCACACAGCGAGGGAGAACTCGTGGGGGGAGTCGCCGTCCGCGGCATGCAGCCAGCCCAGCCGAGCCGCGGCGAGGCTGATGGCCCCGTAGGTACAGACGCGGATCGCTCGGGAGCGGGCCTCCTGCTGCAGCTTTGCCCAGAGCGCATCCAGAATCCTCCCTTTGAACGGCGTGAACAGGTAAAAGACCGTGCCCTCGCTGAGATCCGCATCGCGGACATCGGCGCGCTCGAACCGCACCCGCTCAAGACGGAACTCGCCGGCCAGGGAATCGGCAAAGGCGTGATACTCGGGCTGGACCTCGACGCCGCGGGCCCGCACGCCGCTAAGCCAGTGCACCAAGAGGGCCGCCCGCCCCAGGCCGGACCCGAGATCGAAGAAACAATCAGACGCCGCCAGAGACACATGATCGATGAGATCCAGCAAAACCCGTACGGGGGAATCCTCCAAGTGGACAAAGTCGCGGTCCTCGATGGTGGGAGAGCCCCGGAATCGCTCCAGACGCATGATCCCATCGACCAGCCGGTCCGCCGGTTCCTGCTCGATGTGCAACGCCCTCCGCTCAGGGGTATAGGCCGTCAGCCGGTCCAGTTCGGACCTCAGCTCGGCTGGCGTGAGCGAGCCTCGGAGCAGCCCTTGGCGCAGGCGCGCACAGTAGGCCGCATTCGAGGCCTCCAGTTCGCCTACAAGTCGCTGGGCCCGTCTCAGAGCCGGACGGCTACCGTACCCCGCATGGCGGAGGACCTCGCAGATATCCTCCGCGGCCTCCAGCAGGGCCACCCGCCGCGCGAACGCGTCCTCGCTCAGCCGCTCGGCTTCCGCAGTGAGTTCGTTCAGATCCGTGATCGCTCTATCCACACCACCCCCTGTACGCACGCCATATACGAGCCCCCGCAAGTGTACCCGAGCGGGCCAGAAGCGTCATCCGAGGAGACCAGCCTACCCCGTTGCGCCACAGCTCCTGGCGGACGCACTGGCATGCTATCCCTGCACATCTGATGCCGCTCCACAATGCTTATTTGCATCTGTACTCTATTGATTATGCACGGCGGAACCCTATACTGCAGTTGACTTTTGGGCCCTTGGCTTGCCCGGGTCCCTCAGAACAAAGGAGATCGATAGCGATGCCTTATGCTGCATGCCCTGGTTGTGATCAGAATATCTTCCTAAAGCCCAACTACAAGCTCGGCGACATCGTGTACTGCGACAACTGCGAAGCCGACCTCGAGATCGTGAGCGTCAACCCCCTCGAGCTGGACTGGCCCTGGGAGGAGGACGAGAGCGAGGACGAGTTCGACGACGAGAGTGACGAGGAGTGGGACGACGATCTGTAGTGCGTCAGTAGGTTGACGGCAAGTCCTGTCTGCGTCAGTCGGGGCGAGGCTCGAGCATCGGGCCTCGCCCCTTTTGCTTGCCCGGAGCCCCGCATCCGCTATACTCGCCACAGACCAAGCCACGCGGGTGAGGGAGGATGAAGCATGCTGGCGCTGATCCTGTGCGAAGAAGCCGATGAGACGGCGCTCCTGGGCCTCGCAGCGCAAAGGGCAGGGCTCACGGTTCAGAGCACTCCACGGCTGGATCTCGCGCTCCGAACGCTGGAACGCGGCCAGTTCAGCCTGATCGTGGCGGCGCCCCGCTCGGGGGCGCTGGTAGATGCCACACGCCGCCTGCGGCTCATCTCCAGCGCGCCGTTGGCGGTCATCTCCCCCAGCCGTGATGAGGATACGCTCTGCCGCATATACGATGCTGGCGCCGACGAGGTGCTGACACGGCCCTACAGCGCACGGTTGCTCATCGCGCAGTTGCGGGCGCTCCTGCGCCGGGGCGTGGGCACCGAACTCACCCCGTTGCCCAGCCTCCAGGCCGGCGATCTCCACCTGATCCCCGCCACACGCACCATATCCGTAAGCGGCAGAGAGCCTCTGCGGCTCACGCCGCTCGAGTTCCGCTTGCTCTACACGTTGATGACGCACCCCGGACAAACGATCCCGACGGAGACCCTGATCGAACGCGTGTGGGGATACGAGGGAGAGGGCAGTGTGGAGTTGGCGCGCGGGCTCATCAGCCGGCTGCGCAGCAAGATCGAACGCAACCCTCGCGAACCGGAACTCATCGTCACCGTGTCGGGCGTGGGCTACTTGCTGGCCGTGGCGGACTAGCTTCCGCTACGCCTGCTAGAGCGCCATCCGCCTGGCCGCCTCACGGAGTACGCGCGCCTCCACCGGGGGAAGCTTCCCAGCGTAGACCTCGAGCTCTTCCTGGCGGTAGCGCCGCGGCCCCACGAGCGGATCGCTCTCGTTGGCGCAGAGCCCATCGATGAGCATGGCCAGGACGTCGCGCTCGCGCTGCGAGCGCTGCGATGGGGTGGCCTCCTCGGTCTCGTTGAGCAGACGCTGGAGCGTCGCCCGATCCCGTACGAGGCGCGCCGCCTCGCCGCCCGTCTCCAGGACCGTGCGCAGCTCAAAGTAGGCCGAGTCCCCTTCACGAAGCTCCATCAACAGCAGCTCCGCGTAGCAGTTGATGCCCACAAAGATGTTGTTGAGGCCATGGAACAACTCGCGAATGATGCTGTTGGTGTGCGAAGGGGTCATCTCAGGGGAGCGAATCCAATCACGCAGCAGTGCGAGGATCTGGCCGATGTACTCCATCGCTCGCACAGTGGACTCGCGCACGACGATCGCGTCCTCAACGGACTCGGGATCGGTCAGCGGGAGAAGCCCGGCGAGATCCTGGCTCACCTGCTCGATGTCGAGAATGCAGCGCCCAAGGCCCATCCCGCTCACGAGAAAGTTCAGAGCCGCCAGGTCGATGCGCTCGAGCGCCTCCGGCAGCGCCTCACCGAGGAGCGACTGAAGGTGCCCCTCCAGCTGTTCACGATATGGCAAGCCGCCCGGGGCGCTGGATGCCGTGTCCGTCATGGGTCCTCCGCAAGCATGTGTCGACTCTGTAGACTATAAGTCATAGGGGAAGCGGCTGTCAATCGGCTAACGTCGTTGCCAGCCGTTGCGCGCACGTGTACCATGTATGCGATATCCAGCAGGAGGAACAACATGCACACAGTGAGGCGAGTCTTTCGGGTCAACGGAGAGCCCTTCTTCCCTCTGGGCGGACAGGTGCACAACTCCAGCGGATACAACCTGTCCGAGTTACAGCAGGCCTTCAAAGCACTGGAGGTATTGGGGGGGAACGCCATCGAGGTGCCCATCTACTGGTCTCAGATCGAGCCTGAGGAGGGGCGGTTCGACTTTGCCGTGCTGGACGAGCTTCTGGAGGGCTGCCGCTCCCGGGGCCTCCGGCTGATTCCACTCAGGTTCGGCACCTGGAAGAACGGCCAGATGGAGTACACGCCCAACTGGGTCAAGACTGCCCCCGATCGCTTCCGCCGCGTAGTGGCCCCGGCCGGCTTTACCATCCCGGTGCTCTCGTCGCAGTGCGAGGAGAGCCGCCGGGCGGACGAGCGCGCCTTTTCCGCACTGATGCAAGCCATCCGCGAGCGAGATGCAGAGGAGCAAACCATCATCGCAGTGCAGGTGGAGAACGAACCCGGCATCCTTGGGTGTGATCGGGATTACAGCGCCGAGTCCACGGCGACCTTCCACAGTGCGGTCCCGAGCGAGTTGATCGCACTCGTCGCCGCACATCCGGATACGCCAGTGCACACGGCCTGGAAGGAAGCGGGAGCGAGGGAGGGCGGCAACTGGCCGGAGACGTTCGGATGGCGGGCCGGCGAGTTCATGACGGCCTGGCAGATCGCCCGGTACATTGACAGTCTGGCCGCCGCGGGGAAAGCCATCCATAACGTACCCATGACGATCAACGTCTGGCTGGGAGAGGGTGGGCACCGGCTCGCCGGGGACTATCCGTCCGGTGGCGCCGTGACCCGGGTGCTGGACCTGTTCAAGTGGCTCACGCCGCACATCGACATCATCGCACCGGACATCTACTCGGCGGCGACCGAGAGCTACCTCTTTGAGTGCCGGCACTATGCCCGGGAGGACAACCCCTTCTTTGTGCCGGAATCGGGCTCCCGCGGCCCTAACGCCCGGACGATGTTCTACGCCCTCGGCACCTTTGACGCGATCGGTTACTTTTGCTTCGGCGTCGAAAGCATGCTCGATGAAGAGGGAATGCTCCGTCCGGAATCACGAGAGGTAGCCGAGAGCTTCCGGGTAGCCCGCGAGGCCATACCCTTGCTGCTCAAGTACCAAGGCACCGGCAGAATCCACACGGTGGTGCAGGAAGAGCATGCCATGGGCCAATATCTGGAAGTCGGCGACTATCTCGCCTTTGTACGCTATGCCGATTCGGACATGCCCTACCCGCGCGGCTACCTTTACCCCCGGCGCGGCGGCCCCGAGGGTTTCGATCGAGCCAGAGGTCTGATCATCCAAACCGGCGAACGCGAGTTCTACCTGGCCGGTGGACCTTTCCGGGTGACATTCAAGCGCAAGCCCGCTCCCGATGCCGAGTTGACCCCCTCCATGGCGGCCTCGTTGATGAACGAGGATCTGCCGGACTTTTGCCTCGTGGAGGAGGGTGGGTTCGACGCGCAGGGAGACTGGAAGGCCCGCCACTGGCGCAATGGGGACGAGATCACCGGCGGGTTGTGGGTGGACGTGCGTTCAGGGCTCGTCCGCGCGCAGTTGACGGCCTAGCGCCGGCAGGAGTGATGGGGGGGCGCCTTCGCCCCCCTGGTACAGCACGCCTCGAGCCAGATCTGGCTCCGCGATGCCCGGTGGCGCACGGCATCCCCGGTGTTACGTCTGGAACCGTCGCGGCGCCCTCTCTGGGGGCCCATTGCCCGCGGGGACGGGTGTTACCGGCCGCTCCGCCCGCCGGGCAAGACTGCGCTTTGCGCAAAGCTCAACCGGGCCGGTGGACAGCCCTGGGGCCCGGTCGCGCTAGAGCGCCAAGTCCTCGTCCCCTCCTGCGGCGCCTTCTGGCCTACTGACTTGCGACCGTGGCGCCCTGATGCTCACGCGGCGCGTCCAGCGGGCCCGTGCCGATTGTGGCGTCCTGCGTGCGACACATTTTCCGGCCTGGCCGCGGCCATGCTACAATAGCGCCGTTCGAATCAGCAAGAGGACCAGGCACAAGGAGTACTGCCATGCCCGAGAGCGGCTTTTGGCCCGCACTACTCTTGACAGCTTTCGCAGGTCTTTCGACCGGGGCCGGCAGCCTGATTGCTTTCTTTTCCAAGCAGACCAACATGCGGTTCTTGTCCTGGGCCACGGGATTCTCCGGCGGCGTGATGCTCTATGTGTCCTTTGTGGAGATCCTGCCCAAGGCCGTAGAGTCCATCGACGCGGCCCACAGTCTCAACGGCGCCGAATGGATGGCCACGGCTTCGTTCTTTGCCGGAATCGCGCTGACCTTTATCATCGACCAGTTGATTCCGCACGCGGATAACCCGCACGAGTCCCGGTCAGAAGAGGAGCTGGCGTGCGTCGGCGATCTCTGCCCGATCCCCGCGGAGGACGAACGCCCCACGGCGCACCTGGAGCGCACGGGCATCTTTACAGCGCTGGCGGTGGGCATCCACAACTTTCCCGAGGGTATGGTGACCTTTCTTGCGGCGCTGGCGGATCCAGCGCTGGGCGTGAGCATCGCGCTCGCCGTCGCCCTGCACAACATCCCCGAGGGGATCAGCGTCTCCGTGCCGATCTACTACGCCACAGGCAACCGCCGGCGGGCCCTGCTCTGGTCCTTGCTGTCCGGGCTGGCGGAGCCTGTGGGCGCGCTGCTGGGGTACGTGGTACTGCGCCGCTTTATCACTCCGGCGCTGATGGGCGTTTTGTTTGGGAGTGTGGCCGGGGTGATGATCTACATCTCGCTGGACGAGTTGCTGCCTACCTCACGGACCTATGGGCGGGGGCACGATTCGCTCTACGGCCTGATGGGCGGTATGGCCGTGATGGCCCTGAGCCTGCTCCTGTTCTAGGCCTGGAGCCCTCGCAGCCACAGCTCAGCGGTAGCCCAGCTCCCTGAGGTACTTTTCGTTCGAGCGCCAGTTCTTGCGCACCTTGACCCAGAGATCCAGGTAGACCTTTTGCTCAAAGAAGGCCTCCAGCGCCACGCGGGCGCCCGAGCCGATCCGCTTGAGCATTTCCCCTCGCGCGCCAATGACGATCCCCTTCTGGGAATCCTGCTCCGTATAGATGCCCGCCGCGATGAACAGCATCCCGTTCGGGCGCTGTGCGAACTCGCTCACGATGACGGCCACCGCATGGGGAACCTCGTGACGCAGGTTGAGCAGCACCTGCTCGCGGATCAGTTCGGCGGCGACAAAGCGCTCGGATTGATCGGTCAGCTGGTCCGGCGGGTAAAAACGTGGACCCTCCGGCAGATAGCCTATCACCTGTGAGAGCAGTTCGTCCGTGCCGAGCCCCTCTTCGGCGCTGATCGTCACCTCCCGGCTGAACTGCCCCAACGCCCTGTAGGCGGCCTCGCGCCCATCGAGGAGTTCGCCGGACACCAGATCGCGCTTGTTCATCACCAGAATCGCGGGAACGTTGACAAAACGGGCCACCAGCTCGGCCACATGGCGATCGTTCGCATCGGGCGGAGAAGACAGGTCCACCATGAACAGGACGATGTCGGCGTCCGGCACGGCGGATTCGGCCGCCGCCACCATATAGTCGCCCAGTGCCGTCCGAGGCCGGTGCACGCCCGGCGTGTCCACAAAGATCACCTGGGCGTCGTTGCGGGTGAGGATGCCCAGCAGACGCGTCCGCGTGGTCTGGGGCTTGGAGGTAACGGCAGCTACCTTCACGCCCATCCACCGATTCAGCAGCGTGGACTTGCCCACGTTGGGCTTGCCCACCAACGCCACAAAGCCGCTGCGGTGGGAAGCAGGCAACTCTTCTGCAAACAGCGGCGAGGCGTCGATATCGGGCTCTTGTTCAGAGGCAGGGACCTCAGGCCACCAGGTATCCATGGATCGATCCTTTCGGGAGGTGTTCCGCCATCCGCCGTTCGAGCGGCGGCGCACGGCGCTCAGATGCGCGTCGAAAGCGGGTTGAAATCGGTATGTATGTCGTAAAAGTCTTCGTCCTCGGCCTGCTTGAGCGCATGGACGATGCGGTAGGTGAGCGGAGTCATCAGGACCTCCAGACCGACCTTGAAGACATAGTTGGATACGATCACGTCAGACAGCAGGTCGCCGGAGAGCACGCCGCCAAAGGCGATCACCACAAAGAGCAGCGTATCGATTCCTTCTCCCACCAGTGTCGAGGAGATCGTGCGGAGCCAGAGCCAGCGTCCTCGCGTCCGCACCTTGAGGCGAGCGAGCACCCAGGAGTTGGCGACGCTTCCGGCAAAGTAAGCAATGAGCGAAGCGGAGACGATCCTCGGCGCCATGCCGAGGATGGCCTCGTAGGCAGCCTGGTTCTCCCAGCCCCTGGCGGGCGGCAGCGCCCCCACGAGCGCAAAGGTCAGGGCCATCGTCAACGCCGCCACAAAGCCACAATGGATGACACGGCGGCCCCGGGCATAGCCGTACACCTCCGTGAGGATATCGCCAAAGATATAGCTCACCGGGAACAGCAGCGTGCCGCCATCGAAGGAGAAGGGGCCCAGAGCCAGGATCTTGGTCGAAGCGATGTTGCTGATGAGGAGGACCGCCACAAAGGCGGCGACGATCAGATCATAGTAGCGATAAGTGCGCGGCCTCGGCTGGCGCTCAGTCATGCCCACTCCGATGGGCGCCACGGCGAAGGCGTCCCGCTGCACAAATCCCGACCTGTGCACCGATGCCCGCGCCGGTTACGGCGGGCGCCATCACCCTCCGGATACAATGTCGACGAGGCGTATCTCGTCCTCCGGCTCCAGCAGCGTCTGGTGAGTGACAAGCTTTTTCCCGCGAATAGCGAGCACAGAGTGCGGGTCGATGCCCACTCGCTCGATCGCACGATGAATGGTGACGCCGCTTTCGGCCTCCCAGGACTCGTCATGATAACGTATGGTAGCGGAATCTGCCTCTGCCATCGCTCTCTCCGGTGTTTTGTGTTGGTTACGCCGATTCTACGGCAGTGCCTCAGCCCAGTCAACTGGCCATCCCACGTGCCCAACCGCTCCGCTGTTGCCCGGCGCCGCTCACAGTGCTAGAATAGCCGGGTTATCAAGCCTGCAGGTTCCCGGATTCGAGGTGCCCGCTCAATGTCCCCCCCCGCTCTTCCACGGCGTTACCTGGCTTTTCACTCTGCCGGTGGTGCGGCGCTGTACTCGGCCCTGGGCGCAGCGTGGGCTCTGCTCGGCCTGGTGGAGCTCAGGCCGGTGGCGATGCCGTGGGCAGCCGTCGCCCTGGGCGTCATCACGGGCCTCCTCCTGATCGGGTCGTTCCGCGCGATGCAGCACGCATCCCAGATAGCCGACGAGGAAATGACCCCCGAGGCGCGTGCCGAGCGAGCGCGGCGGACCGGGCACGCTCACTGGGTCCTGCGCGTGGAGGGCTTTGCGATCACCCTGGTCTCGGCAGCGCTCTTTTTGACATCAAACCACGCCTACGTGGCGCCCGCCACCGCCCTGATTGTGGGGCTGCACTTTGTGGCGCTGGCACCGATCCACAAAGCTCCGGGCGACGGAATCGCCGGGCTGCTCATCGTGGCCCTGGCGATCGCCACGATGATCTGGGTGCCCGGTATCCCTTCGATCCATCGCAACCCGATGAACCTCGCCGCTGGCTTTGGCACAGGCGGGATACTCTGGATGGGCGCCCTGGCGATGCTGCTTTCCCGCTCACCGGAGACACCGGAAACCTAGCCCACGGCTGGCCCCCGTAGGGAGCGATGCCTCAGGCTTTCCGTATCACCAGATCGATCACGAGCCCGATCACCAGTGAAGCGCCGATGACGATGATGGGCCAGGTGGTCTCCCCCATGGCATAGCGCAGGAGAAGGGCGATCGCGGCCCCAATCCAGAGGGATGTGCGCATACCTCTGTATCGTTGAATGTTTGGCTTCATCCGGCTCCTTCAGTCGAGCAACGCAGCGACATGGCCCATGGCCTTCAGGCCATGGCCTGTGATGGCCGAAACGATGACTTCACGGGGCCGGGCGCCCTGGGCGGCGTAGCGTGAGAGGCCGGCCAGCGCCGCCGCCGCGGTGGGCTCGAGAGCATACCCCACGCGCCACCAGGCTCGCAGCGCCGCGGCGATCTCCTCCTCCGTGACGGATATCACCTGGCCGCCGGTGCGCCGCACGGCGGCCAGCACTTGAGCCCCGCGCACCGGCTCGGGCACGGCGATCCCCTCCGCCAGCGTCGGCTGAACGCCCACGGCCGCCGGGAGCCCTTCATCCTGGTCGAACGCCGTCGCGAGCGGCGCGCAGGCCTCCGCCTGCACGGCGACAAGCCGTGGAGGCGCCGAGATCATCCCGGCGGCCACGAGCTCCTCAAAGCCCAACGCGGCGCCCAGCAGCAGACTGCCGTTTCCGACGGGAAGCACGACCGTATCGGGGGCCTTCCAGTTGAGCTGCTCCCACAGCTCAAAGGCAAAGGTCTTGGTGCCGTGCAAGAAGAAGGGATTCCAGACATGGCTGGCATAGTAGGCGGGGCCCGGTGGTTCTGTGGCCTCCACCGCCTGAAGTGCGGCCGCAGCTGCGGCCGAGCGGCCGCCCGCGACGGGGTGCACCCGGGCGCCGTAGGCCCGAATTTGCGCCAGTTTCTCCGGCGAAGCCCCATCCGGCACATACACATCGCAGGCTATCCCGGCGCGGGCCGCATAGGCCGCTATGGCAGAGCCGGCGTTACCGGACGAATCCTCGACAACCCGCCGGACGCCCAACGCGGCGGCTTGGCTGATGAGTACGGCCGCGCCCCGATCCTTGAATGATCCGGTGGGAAAGAGGTGATCCTGCTTGAGATACACGGGCACGCCGGCCACACGCCCATGTAAGAGCGGCGTGTACCCCTCCCCCAGAGAGACCGCGTCCACATCCTTGGGCAATGGCAGCGCATCGCGGTACCTCCAGAGGGTTGGGCCCAGGCGAGTGATCTGCCGCCGATCAAAGCGAGGTGTGTAGGCGATGGCGAGCAGGCCTCCGCAGGTGCAGCGCCAGACCGGTGCAGAGAGAGGGTACCGTGCGCCACAGCGGGTGCACACAAAGTGCTCAGCAGGCCGCCGCTCAAGCATCCGCCGTCACCTCGGCGATCACCTCGATCTCGACCAGCGCGCCGCGCGGCAACAGCAACGTCGGCACGGCTGAGCGTGCCGGCCGGTGCTCGCCAAAGGCCGCGGCGTAGGCGGCATTCGCCCGGCTAAAGAGGGACATATCACTAATAAAGATCGTCGCCTTGACGACCCGATCCATCCCACTGCCGGCCGATGCGAGAATGCGGGACACGTTGTCGAGTGAACAAGCCACCTGACCTTCGATCGTATCCGCTTCCACCTCCCCACTTTCAGGGTTGATGGGCAACTGACCGGACACAAAGACCAGGCCACCGGATACGATGGCGTGGCTATAGTGTCCCAAAGCCGCTGGGGCGTTGGCAGCCGTGACGCTGTGCATCTATCCTCCTACGGGTACAAACGGGACGCGAGGGCGAGTTGGCACCCCCTCTCCAACAGACCACGGCATTCTAGCACATCCACCGGCGAGGCGATAGCCGGGAGACCGATCGTGATATCGATCTCAACGGGCGATTGGTCTCTCCACCGCGCCCGTGCTAGACTATGTGGCAATGCGATCGGAGGGAGGGCATTAGGTTGAAGCGCACGCTTGTCCGCGACCTGTCCGGGCAGATGGACCAGCAAGTGACGGTACAGGGCTACGTCCACGCCATTCGAGACCAAAAGGTCGTGCAGTTTCTCGTGGTGCGCGATCACACGGGGATGGTCCAGGTCGTGATCGATCGAAGCGCGGATAACCAGAGGCTCAACGAGCAGGTATCGGCGCTCACCAAGGAGTCCACCATCAGCCTGACGGGACGGCTCGTCGCCAACCCCAGGGTGCGCATGGGCGGCATGGAGATCCTGTGCACCGATCTCTCCATCGAGTCCATCGCCGATCCTGCCCTGCCGATCGACATCTTTGGCCGTACAGAGACGAACCTCTCAAAGCGGTTGGACTGGCGCTTTCTGGATCTGAGGCACCCGCGGAATCAGTTGTTGCTCGATGTACAGACGACGGCCGAATACGCCATGCGCGGCTTTTGGATCGACAATGGCTTTGTGGAGATCCACTCGCCCAAGATCATGGGCAGCCCGAGCGAGTCCGGCGCGGAGCTTTTTGCGCTCAACTACTTTGGGCAGACGGCCTACCTGGCGCAATCCCCCCAGTTCTACAAGCAGATGGCCATCGCCGCCGGCCTCGAGCGTGTGTTTGAGATCGGGCCCGTCTTTCGCGCCGACCCCTCCCAGACCACGCGCCACGCTGCCGAGTTCACCTCCATCGACATGGAGATCTCTTGGATCACCTCGCACGAAGACGTGATGGAGATGGAGGAAAGCTGGCTGCAGCATGTGTTGAGCCAGGTGGCCGACAAGCATGGCGAGGCGATCCTGGAGCAGTTCGGCGTCGAGATCCGCGTCCCTTCGCTGCCCTTCCCGCGCATCCGGATGGCCGCGGCTCAGGAAGCGTTGGCTGCCGCTGGCTACCGGCCGCCCGCCGATAGCCGCCCGGGCGATCTGGACCCGGGAGGAGAGCGACTGCTCTATGATCTCGTCCGGCGCGAGCATGATCACGAGTTTGTCTTTGTGACGGATTACCCCGTCTCGGTGCGGCCGTTCTACCACATGCGGCAGCCGGACGACCCGGCGATCACGCGAAGCTTTGACCTGATCTGGAAGGGCGTGGAACTCACCACGGGGGCGCAGCGAGAACACCGGTACGAGGTGCTCGCGGAGCAGGCCCGGGAGAAGGGGCTATCCCCCGAATCGATCGGGTTCTACCTGGACTTTTTCCGGTACGGCTGCCCCCCTCACGGGGGTCTGGGCTTTGGCCTTGGCCGCATGCTGATGCTCCTGCTGGATCTCCCCAGCCTGCGGGAGGCCACCTTGCTGCACAGAGCTCAGAACCGGCTGATGCCCTGACGCATTCACCTTTCTCCACCGTTTGTTCGCGGCCGGCCGATGTGTTACGCTCGAGCTGTGAGCGCTGCCAGAACCACCCAGGAGGTCACAATGAAGAGACACGTAGTGGGCGCGCAGATGTACACCGTTCGCGAGTTCTGCCAGGACCGGGCCGGCGTGCGGGCCAGCATGGAAAAGGTGGCCAAGATCGGCTACACCGCGATACAGGTATCCGGGTTTGGGGATGTCTCCGCCAAAGAGATCGGGGCGATTGCCGCCGATAACGGGCTCAAAATCGTCTCCAGCCACATGGACTGGGAGCGGTTCATGACGGACCTGGACGGCATCATCGAGGATCATCAAGTATGGGATTGCAGCCATCCGGCTATCGGGGGCATCTTCCGCGGTTATGAGGGGGCCGATGGCGTCAAGCGGTTCCTGGATGATCTCGCCCCGGTGGCGCTCAAGCTGGCCTCGGCCGGCATGGACTTTTCCTACCACAATCACAGCCACGAGTTCGCCAAGTACGGCGGCGTCACCTGGTTCCAGATGATGGTCGATGGCAGCACCGCCGAGCAACTCAAGCTCGAGATCGACACCTACTGGGTTCAGCACGGCGGCGCCGATCCGGCCTACTGGATCCGCTACTGCGGCAAGCGCCAGCCCCTCCTTCACCTGAAGGATATGGTGATCACGCCACAGCGCGAGCAACGGTTCGGCGAGATCGGAGAGGGCAACCTGAACTGGGCGTCCATCTTTGAGGCGGCCGAAGAAGTGGGCGTGGAGTGGTTCCTGGTGGAGCAGGATCGCAGCTATGAGCGCGATCCTTTCGAATCGCTGGCGATCAGCTACCGTAACCTGAAGGAGATGGGGCTGAGCTAGCGCGCACCGCTCAAGATGCATCAGGGGCGAGGGCATGGCCCTCGCCCCTGCGCTTTGCCCCGAGGGGCTCAGTATCGCTGCTGGTCCGCAACAAAGCTCACCAGGTACACCAGGAACGGCACGATAACCAGCCCCGCCAGAAGATTCCAGTGGGCATCATCGGATAGCGCCGGCAGATACCCGATATGCGCGAACGAGGCCCACATCAGCCCGCCCCAGGAAAGCAGGGCCGAGACGCCGTAGGCGCGGCTGCCAGCGCGTTCGCGCAGCATCCGGCTGCGTTCATCGCGTTCCTCTGCGAGAAGCGTCCGGGCGGCCTGCTCTTCATGGCGCAACACCCACGCCCTCAACAGAAAGGATAGCCCCAGCCCGAGAAGCAAAATGCCCAGGCCGGCAACAATCCTGGGATCGAATGACAGCTTTGCTGCCAACCGGTCCAGGCCGATCCCCGCCAGGACGAGGGCCACCCCTCCCACAGAGAGCCACCATCCCAGCCGCAGCTGACGCGCGAACCACCGCCTACCGCTACTCATCCCGATCCTCCTCCGTGTACAAGAACAGGCTCTCAATGGGAATACCGAACTGGTGCGCCAGCCGGAAGGCGAGCAGGATAGAGGGATTGTAGCGGCCCCGCTCCAGCGAGATGATCGTCTGCCGTGAGACTCCCACCCGCTCGGCCAGTTCCTGCTGGGTCCAGCCCCGCTGGCTTCGCAGCTCCTCCAGCCTGTTTCTCACGCCTCCCCCCTACTCGATGCAAAGCTCGCTTTACCACAGTGTAGCATGACCCCAGGGTGATGTCAAGTATGCTTTACACTCACGGATGGACCCTCGTGCTCAGGGCGAAAGAGGAGCCCCGACGTTGGCACGCCACGAGCAGGCGCGGCCAGCGGCGCGGGTTCCGCGCCATGGCGCATGCCCGCCGTCCACTTGAACAAACCACCCGTTGACCCGGGATACCCTGTGTGAGGCGAGCAAGAGGATGCTGCCGCCTCAAATGACGCGTCCGCGAAAGCCCCGGGCTGCACTGCCGCCCAGATCGATCACGCGGCCCCAGCGGGAGCCGGGTCATGCCTCGCGGGATCGAGGCGGAGGAAACGAAGAGAGAAGGCAGCGCCTGAGCCAGGCGAGCGCCTGGGCCGCACCGCCGCCGGACCGGGGCCCATCACGAGCGCAGCGTTAACCCCGACTCGCTTGCTGACGGAGGCTTCGCCCGAGTGCTCCCGGGCACCCGGATCCCTCACCCGCGCCGTCGCTACTGGTGGCGCAGAATGTCACCGGCCCAGCTGCAGCCCCCGTACTGAACGGGCCAGGGACATCGCTCGAGGGGATGGCGCGGTGGCGCGAGCCCCCAGCCGGCAAGGGCTCGATACAGGTGACACAGCGGCATCCCCATCACGTTGGCGTAACAGCCCTCCACGCGCAGGACGGGATCAAAGACCTCACTCTGGATAGCATAGGCACCGGCCTTGTCCATCGGGTCGCCGCTATTCACGTAGGCCCGCATCTCCAGTTCGCTATAGTTGCGCATGAGCACCGGCGTGCACACCGATTCCAGAGACTCTTCACCCGTGTCCGGGCTCACAAGCGCCAGGCCGCTGTACACCTCATGGCGCCTGCCCCGCAGGCGCATCAGCATGGCCATGGCATCTTCGGCGCTTTGCGGCTTGCCGAGCACTCGGCCATCGAGCACCACCAGCGTATCGGCCGCGATGATGACCGCATCGGGCGCCTGGGCGGAGACAGAGCGCGCCTTTTCCTGTGCGAGGCGACGCGCGAGATCCGCGGGCGCCTCACCGCGTTGCGGCGTCTCATCGAGCGATGAGGGCATCACGATAAGGGGGAGGCCCATCGCCGTCAGCAGCGAGAGCCGGCGCGGCGACTGCGAGGCGAGAACAACTTGAATGGGGTGTTGCACCAGGTGACCTTTCTACTCAGGGTTGACAGACATTATACCCGTACCGGCAGGGCTGCACAGAACCCTGGTACCAGAGTGCTGGGCCCGGGGCGGACAATCCGCCCCGGGCCCAGCACTGAAACTCCTATGG
>Ga0123332_1000151_pt1 | contig 66983 bp, 52 predicted proteins | sample BioC12SIPDNA_4_FD_89958 | JGI IMG/M metagenome (GOLD analysis project Ga0123332, IMG submission 89958) | Anaerobic biogas reactor microbial communites from Washington, USA - Biogas_R2_A C12 SIP DNA | ecosystem: Engineered > Bioreactor > Anaerobic > Unclassified | place: Washington, USA... | reverse complement strand
TCTCCAGGTCCAGGTCGTTCTCGGTCACACAATCCACCACGCGGTGATGGTGGCTAATGGGGCAACCCACGCAATGCAGCGCATACTTCATAAAGACCCGGCTGGTTTGCGGATAGTTGTCCACCACCTGCTCCAGGACCGTTTCGGCGTCGATCGTCGCGTTCGTCATGGCCCGCCTCATCCGTGTTTCTTGCGCACAAAGACGTGGTATTCGCCGCCCTGCTGCTGCATACCCAGGTACTCGTGGCCCGTTCCCTTGCACCAGGCCGGCATATCGGTCACGATGCCCTTGTCGTCGGCCACCACCTCCAACACCTGGCCCGCCTCCAGCCCGGCGATATGCTCGGTGGTCTGGATGATGGGCATCGGGCAATACAGCCCCACACAGTCCAAAATCGCATCCGCTTTGATATCGGCGTTCATGAGCGTATTCCTCCACAGCCCGCCATCCTAGATGAACAGGCTGATCTTGCTCTCTTGGGCGATGCCCACAAAGGTGGCCGCCCCGGCGACGCCTTCCACCTCGGGAATCAGCGCCTCCTCAGTCAGGTTCATCAGCCCCAGCGACGTGTTGCAGGCGATCATGTGCACGCCCAGCTTGTGCGCGGTCTGGATCATCTCGTCCAGCGACGGCATGCGCCGCTTGCGCATCAGCGCCTTCATCATACCCGTGCCGAGCCCAAACATGTGGAACTTGGACATCGGGAGCCGCTTGGAGCCGCCCCGATTCATCCAGTTCAGCATCTTTTCCATCCAGCCGGAGCTCTGGAGCTGGCCCTCGTTCTTTTTGATGATGTTCAGGCCCCAGAAGGTAAAGAACATGGTGACATCCATGCCCATGGCCGCCGCCGTGGTGGCAATGTTAAAGGCGGCCAGGGCCTTGTCCAGCTCGCCGCTAAAGACCACCAGCGCCGCCTTTTCCTTGGCCGGTTTGACGATCTCTGCCATCGCGCTCCTCCCCAGGATCAGGCTTGGGCCTTTTCCGCGCAGGTCGGGCACGCTTCCTGCCCATGCGGGATCGGCTGCCCGCACTCGTCGCAGAAGCGCAGCTTGGCGCCGCAGGAAGTGCAAACCTCGGGCACGTCCTTGAAAAACTCGTTGCAGAAGGGGCACTGGCAAGCCAGCCCGCCCTGCTGCGCCGCGGCCTGTTTCTGCTCGTAATCCTCGATGGCCGCGTGCAGCGCCTCGGCGCCCAGGTTGGAGCAGTGCATCTTGTTATCCGGCAGCCCGCCCAGCTCCTGGGCTACCTGCTCGCGGGTGATGGCCTTGGCCTCCTCCAGCGTCTTGCCCATGGCCATCTCGCTCACCATGCTAGAGACGGCGATGGCCGCGCCGCAGCCAAAGGTCTTGAACTTGACGTCATCCAGCCGGTTGTCCTTGACCTTGATGTAAAAGTCCATCATGTCACCGCACGTCGGGTTGCCCACCTTGCCGATGCCGTCGGCATCGGGGATGCTGCCCACGTTGCGGGGGTTCATAAAGTGATCCAAAACCTTGTCGGTATAAACTGGCATCAGGCCACCTCCACCTTGTGATAGAGCGGCGACATGGCGCGCAGCCGCTCCACGATCTTGGGAAAGACCCCTAACACTTGATCCACGTCCTCTGGGGTGTTGCCCACGCCCAGGCTAAAGACCAACGATCCCTGCGCCAGCGCCGTCTCCACGCCGATCGCGGTGAGCACATGCGAGGCTTTGAGCGCGCGGGAGGTGCAGGTGGAGCCGCTGGAAGCCGCGATGCCGCTGGCGTTCAGCAGCAAGAGCAGCGCCTCGCCCTCCACATACTCGACCACGACGCTGACCAGCCCTGGCAGCCGCTGCGTGGGATGCCCCGTCAGGGTGACGCGATCCACGGCAGTCAGGCCCTGGATCAGGCGATCTCGCAACGCCGTCAGGTGCGCCACCCGCTGGCCCATCTCGCCGCGCGCCAGCTCGGCGGCCAGGCCCAGCCCCACGATGGCGGGCACGTTCTCTGTCCCGCCGCGGCGACCCTTCTCCTGCACGCCGCCATCGATATACGGCATGATCCGCGTGCCCCGCCGGATATAGAGCGCGCCCGAGCCCTTGGGGCCGTAGAAGGCGCTCCCTGCCAGGCTCAACAGGTCCACGCCCAATTCGTCCACGTTCACGGGGATCGTCCCGGCGGTCATCACGGCGTCGGTGTGCACATAGATGCGGCGCTTGCGCTCCTTGACCCGCCGAGCGATCTCGGCGATGGGCTGGATGGTGCCGATCTCGTTGCTGCCGTGGATGATCGAGACGAGCACCGTATCGTCGCGCACGGCCTCGGCCACCGCCGCGGGGTCCACCAACCCGTGGGCGTCCACCGGGATCACGGTGATCTCGTACCCCAGCTTTTCCAGGGTCCGCGCCGAGTTCAGCACGGAATGGTGCTCGATGGCCGAGATGACCAGGTGCTTGCCCACGTTCTCGTTGGCAAAGGCGATGCCCTTGAGGGCAAAGTTGTTCGCTTCGGAGCCGCTGGCAGTGAAAAAGATCTCCTTATCCTGGGCGCCGATCAACTCGGCCACCTGGGCCCGGGCATGCTCCACCGCCTCCCGCGGCCCGTCGCCGTAGCGATGCAGGCTCTGCGGGTTGCCAAACTGCTCGCGGAAAAACGGCACCATGGCCTCCCAGACCCGAGGGTCCAGTGGCGTGGTGGCCGCGTGATCAAGATATACCTCTCTCATGGCCTTGTCCTCCTTGCAGTAACGCCCTGAGTATAGCCCCGACCCGCCGTCCGTCCAATGATTTGCGTCATAGCTTGGGCCTGGGCCGGGCTCTGCCAAGCTTGAGCGGGGTTCCGCGCGCTCCGCGACCATCTTGACTTATCGTGGCGGATGGGATATCATGAGGGCAAGAGACTATGGGATTGCCCCGTCAGCACGTTCGAAAGGATTCGCGATGGTCAAGTTACACGGCATTCCCTGCCGGCGCGGCCAAGGATCGCCTGCGCTGGCACTGTCCCTGCTGTTGATCCTATCCCCCCTGCTTTTTCTCTCTACCCTGGCGCAACAGGCCAGCGCCCAAGCCCCCGCCATCGTCAGCGCCGCAGCCCCCGGCACCTGGGAGTGGGTCGGCGGCGGATGCTTTGAGGATATCCACATGGTGGATGCCAGCCGCGGCTGGGCCGCCGGCAGCAAGGGCACCATCGTCTACACCACCAACGGCGGCGTCACCTGGCTGCCCCAAGATAGCGGCACGGGCGCCCAATTGAACGACATCGTCTTTGCCAGCAGCGCGCGCGGCTGGGCCGTGGGCGAGACCCCCAGCACCATCCTCCACACGGCTGACGGCGGCGCCACCTGGACCCCGCAGAGCTCGGGGACCTGGGCCGGGCTGAAGGCCCTCTATTTCGCCAGCGCCACCGAGGGCTGGGCCGTGGGGCAAAACGGCACCATTCTACACACCACCGACGGCGGCGCCAACTGGGCCAAGCAGTCCAGCAACACCGCCAACACCCTCCATGATGTGATCTTTGTGGATGCGACCCGCGGCTGGGCCGTGGGCGACGGCGGGACCGTCTTGCGCACGGTGAACGGCGGCCAGAGCTGGGCCAACGCCTCGAGCGGCTCCACCCGCGCCCTCTCTGGCATCGCCATGGTCAACGAGACCTACGGCTGGATCGCCGGCGCTGGCGGCGCGATCCTCTATACCGATAACGGCGGCGCCACCTGGCGCGCCCAGTCCAGCGGCACCGGCAATGATCTCTTTGGCATCGGCTTCATCAGCACCACGACGGGCTGGGCCGTAGGCGACCGCGGCACGATCCTGCGCACCGCCGACGGCGGGATGAGCTGGATACCGCAAGCCAGCGGGGTTTTGGTCTCGCTGCGTAACGTCAAGCCCACCAGCGCCCAGAGCGCCCGCATCATCGGCCACTGGGGCTCCTTCCTGCGCACGACCGATGGCGGCGCCACCTGGCAGCGCGAGATCGTCGGCCCCAACAACCCTCTGCAAAGCATCCACATGCTCGACAACGTCCAGGGCTGGGGGGTGGGCCGCGGCGGCACCATCGTCGCCACCAACGACGGCGGCGACTCCTGGCTGCCCCAGACCAGCGGCACCGTCAACCACCTCTACGGCGTGCGCTTCCTCAGCCCGCTGATCGGCTGGGCCGTGGGCGATGCCGGCACCCTGCTCTATACCGGCGATGGCGGCGCCACTTGGGCCAAGCGCGGCAACTATACCTTTGACCTGCGCGACGTCTTTTTTATCGACGCCCAGCGCGGCTGGATCGCGGGCCAGGGCGGGCCGATCCTGCACACCCTCAATGGCGGGCAAAGCTGGGCCGCGCAATCCAGCGGCGCCCAACGCTTCAACGCCATCCACTTTGCCAACGCCGCCAACGGCTGGGCGGTGGGAGACGGCGGCCTGATCATGCACAGCGCTGATGGCGGCACGACCTGGAAGCCTCAGAGCAGCGCCATCTCGACGCGGCTCAACGATGTCTTTTTCCTGAACGCGACCCGCGGCTGGGCCGTGGGCGACGGCGGCGTGATGCTCGGCACCAGCGATGGCGGCGACACCTGGGCTCCCATCGCCACCGGCCAGACGGTGACCTGGTACGGCGTCCAGTTCCTGACGCCGCTGCAGGGCTGGATCGTCGGCGCCGACGGCGCGATCCTTTACACCAACAACGGCGGCAGCGCCTGGCTCAAGGCCGTCTCGGGCACGCGCTGGGACCTCTACACGGTCCAGTTCATCGATGCTTACCACGGTTGGGCTGCCGGCGGCCAGGGCGTCATCCTGCGCTACAGCTATGCCCCGCCCACGCCAACGCCCACCTACACCCAGACGAACACGCCGACCCGCACGCCCACGCGCACCAACACGCCTACGGCCACGCCGATCAAGTGCCTGGAGCTGACCAAGGATAACCTGTGGATGGATCCCCTGCCCTCCGGGTGGAACACCCACTATGACATCGTCATCCGCAACACCTGCCTGCAGCCCTTCACCGAGGTGGTGCTCACCGATGCGATCAACCAGGAGATCATGGACTTTTTGAGCACCTGGGGCGACCTGCCCAGTTCCTATAACCACACCACCGAGGTGGTGACCTGGAACATCGGCACGCTGGACCCCGGCGAGGAGATCAAGCTCTACCTGCGGGTTCACATGCACGCCTCCACCGCGGACTATATCGCGCTGAACACCGCCGTGCTCACCACCAAGGAGGGCGTCACCATCAGCGCCACGGATACCACCCACGTCCTGGGGCACACCGACCCAACGGCCACATTGACGGCGACCCGCACCGCGACCCTGGCCGCCACGGCCACCCACACGCCCACGACGCCGCCTACCGTCACCGAGACGCTGCCCCCCGCGACGCCGACCGCCACCGCCACGCACACCACCACCCTGCTCGGGGCCAAGCTCGCCGACCCGGCGGTGGTCGAGGATGGCGAGGTACTGACCTACACGCTGGTGCTGATGAACGACATGCTCGGCGGCGCGGACCCCGGAACCTCGGTCACGCTGTGGGATGAGCTGCCCGAGCGCACCAACTATATCAGCGGCACCCTCGCCGGCGGCGCGACCTATGATCCCCAGGAGCGCACCATCCACTGGGCAGGAGCGATCCCTCGCGGCGGATCGGTCACCATCACCTTCCAGGTGCAGGTGGACGCCGTGGTTCCCGGCGGCATGCTGACCAACACCGCCTATTACACCGATGCCTTCGGGCGCACCTTCCACATGGAGGTGGACACGCAGGTGCTGGCCGACCCCACGCCGACCTCCACCGCCACCCCCACCTGGACGCCGACGCGCATCGCCACCTCCACGCCGACCGCCACGATGGAGGCAACAGAGACGCCGGCCCTGTACTTGCCCTTGATCCTGCGGGGCTCGGGCCTGGGCCCGGATCCCTGGTCGCGAGGCGGCCAGCGGCCCTAGCCCATAGCAGCCCAGCGCATCTCGTTTCTCAACCATCCAGAGGCTCAGTCCCGTTGCGGGGCTGAGCCTCCGCTTTCCCGCCGCCGGTGATCGGCGACGGGCCGGGAGCACGATATCACATGGATATCAGAATGCTCTGCCGACGAGCCTTGGCCCTGGGGCTGGGGATCGCCTGTTGCCTGGCCAGCCACCCCCTCCCCGCCCGGGCGGAGCCCTGCCGCCCCTGGATCACCTATAGCGAGGTGAACCAGGTGCGCGCCCTGCTGGTTCGCGATGGCCAGCTATGGGCCGGGACGCAGGGCGGGCTGGCGCGTTGGGAGGGCGGCGCGCTGCTCGCCGCCTATACCACCGTCGAGGGGCTGGGCGCCGGCGATATCCGCGCCCTGGCCCAAGACGACGCGGGCGCCGTGTGGGCCGGGACCTGGGGCGGCGGACTGGCGCGGTGGGATGGCCGGCGCTGGCGGGCGTTTACCGCATCGGAGGGCCTGCCCGATGATCGCGTGGACGCGCTGGCTATCGACGCGGCCGGAGCCCTCTGGGCCGGGACCGCTAATGGCGTGGCCCGCTACGACGGGACAGGCTGGACCACCTACGCCGTGGCCGATGGGCTGGCCCACCCCTGGGTCACCTCCCTAGCCATAGACGCGACGGGGCGACTTTGGTGCGGTACCGGGCTGGGCGTCAGCGTCTTCGACGGCGATTCCTGGCAGACCCACCCCCTCACCACCACCTATGGCGCCAGCGCCGTGCAGGCCATCGTCATCGATCCGCAGCAGCACGTCTGGGCAGGCGCCTGGCGCAGCGGTCTCTACGAATATGACGGTCTCCAATGGCGGCACTACACCGTCGCCGACGGCCTCCCCTCCGACGACGTCCGCGCCCTGGCCGTGGACCGCGCCACCGGCCACTTGTGGGCGGGCACCTGGTTCGGCGGTGTCGCGGAATATGACGGCCAGGGCTGGACGGCCTACACCGTCCAGGATGGCCTCGCCAGCGACGGCGTCGTCGCCATCGCCACCGACCCCGCAGGCCAGCGCTGGTTTGGCACCGCGGGCGGGGGCATCAGCCGCTTCCACGGGGCGACGTGGGAGACCTGGTTCGCCGCCGATGGGCCGCCCCACAACACCATCCAGGCCGTCGCGACGCGGGGAGTACAGGTCTGGTTCGGGACCTTGGGCGGGGCCAGCCGGTATGACGGGGCGACCTGGCGGACCTATCGCGCCTCGGCCAATGGCGCCGGCTTGATCAACGATAGCGTGCGCGGCATCGCCCTCGACGGGCCGGAGCGTGTCTGGTTCGCCACCGCCGGGGGGATCAGCCTGCTGGAGCAAGGGTCTTGGCGCGCCTACACCACGACCCACGGACTGCCCACCCTGGACGTCCGCGCGGTGGTCGTGGACCGGCTGGGCTACGCCTGGGCCGCCACCAGCGCGGGGATCGCCGCCTTTGATGGCAAGCGCTGGCACGCCTACGGCGCCGCCGACGCCCAGGCCATCGCCGTGGATGGGCGCAACCGCAAGTGGTTCGGCGCCAGCGCGGGGCTGATCGCCTACGACGGCTCGGCGTGGCAGACGCGCACCGTCGCCGAGGGACTGCCGCACAACCAGGTCTGGGCCGTGCTGGTGGACCAGGAGGAGCGGGTGTGGGTGGGCACCGAGGGCGGCGTCGGGCGGTGGGATGGGGTCGCCTGGCGCGCCTGGACCGCCGCCGATGGCCTGGCCAGCAACTCGGTGCATGCCCTGGCGCTGGACGGCCAAGGGCGCCTCTGGGCAGGCACACGGGAGGGGTTGAGCGTGTACGATGGGCAGCGCTGGCGGTCGTTCGCCGTCGCCGATGGCCTGGCCGCGCCCTGGGTCAAAGCGCTGGCCGCGGGCGACGAGGGCGCGCTCTGGATCGGCACCTGGGGTGGGGGGATCAGCCGCTACGCTGGGCCTTGCCGGGTCCGGCTGCCGCTGCTGCTGCGCTGACCCGGCCGCCCTGCAACAGTCGCGCTAGCGCCCCGGGCCAATGGGCAGCGGGCGCGGCCGCTTTCGGTCCCTGGTTGCGCTCGGGCGGCGCGGCTTGCGGCGGCAGCGCCACGGGCTGCTCTGTCTCTTTCAAGAGCTCGGTCAGGGGTTGCCCCTCGCAGCGCGCCAGGGCGCCGCGCAACCAGGCCAGCCCCTTACCCAGGGGGATGCTCGCCAGCGATTGCAGCCGGTCGAGCAGGCCCCTGATCTGGAGAGCCTCCAGGCGCTCCAGCTTGGCGCCCTCCAAGCCGCCCGCCGCGTGCAGCGTTTCCAGGAGCGGGACCAAGACCCGCGCCGCCTGCTCCCGCAGGTCGGGATGCTCCCGGAGGATGCGCCATAGCTCGGCGCTGTGCCGCTGCAACAAGGCCAGCACCTTGGCCGCCGCCTCGGAACCGCGCAGCGCTTCGGCCAGCCGGGAGAGGTCCTCGCACCGCCCTTGCCAAGGGGTGTCGCGCAGCGCCTCGTCCAGCGGGCTCACCAGCCCCACCTCTAGCAGGTTGAACACGTGCTGGATGTGGTTGCCCAGGGAAAAGGCGCCGCTGGCATTCCCCGCGAAAAGCAGGCCCATCACCTTGGGGTCGGCCTCCTCGGTCAGCAGCAGCGAGCCCGAGTCGCCCGGCTGGGAGAACCCTTCCGGGCCCAGCACGATCAGGGCGTCGCGGAACCAGGCCACCCGCGAGCCGGTATAGCTATAGTCCACGCGGAACGTCGCATCGATGGAGGCCACCCGCCCGCCGGTGGTTCGCTCGGTGGAGCGGCCGCTCTTTTGCACCGCCATGCCCACCTGCGCCGCCGTCGCCGCGTTGGGGCCCGCCCCCAGCCCGAGGATCGCCAGCTCCACCGCCGAAAGCATCACGGGCCGCGCCACCGCCGCATCCACCAGGTTCGAGCCGTTGGGCGCAAAGTCCAGCGGCACCCAGCGCTCCAGCCGCGCCAATACGTCGGGCTCCAGCCCCCCATCCAGCGGGCCCTGCTGCAGGATCGGGTCGCCCGCCTGGCAAGCGTTCTGTCCGGCGATGACGTGGTTATTGCTGAGGAGAAGCACCTCGCCGGTGCGCTGATCCAGCACATAGCCGCCCAGCGTCCCGGCGGTGGCCGTGGGGTGGCCGATGCTCACGCCGCCTGGCGCGGGGCGATAGCGCCCGGTGTGCGCATAGGCGAAAATCCGCCCCACCTCCACCACGTCGGTGGCGACAGTGAGGTTCACTGCTTCCAGGGGATGGTAAAAGGTTAGCGCGCGGGGCAAGAGACGGTCGGCGCTCAGGCGGCGGACGGGGACCTTGGTGGCGACATAGGCCACCAGCGCAGGCTCATCGGTCAGCTCGCCGTCGCGACGCCGGTAGCCGCTGCCCAAGCCCACGATGTTTGGATCCTGGAACAGCCGGCCCTCGTATAGCCGCCTGGCGGCAGCGATCGCGGCAAAGACTTGCGCGATGGATCGGGCCATGCCCCCCTCCTTGGCATTTTCAAGCAACCATCGCGTATATTATACATCAGTTTGTTGAAGAATGGCAAATCGCCTTTCTGGCGGCGCACGCGCAAAAAGAGGCCGGCGCGCGCCCTGGCGGGGCGTTGCGCCGGCCTCTTGTACGACGTGTTCCCGCTGCTGGCGATTACGGCTCCAGACGGTCCAGCAGCCGCGGGAAGGGGATGGTCTCGCGGATGTGGCCCAGCCCGCAGATCCAGGCCACGGTGCGCTCGATGCCCAGCCCAAAGCCGGCGTGGGGCACCGAGCCATATTTGCGCAGGTCCAGGTACCAGCCGTAGGCCTCGCGGCGCAGCTTGTGCTCCTGAATGCGCCGCTCCATCAGCTCCAGGCTGTCGGTGCGCTGCCCGCCGCCGATAATCTCGCCAAAGCCCTCCGGCGCGATCAGGTCCACGGACAGGGACAACTCGGGGTTCTCCGGGTCCACTTCCATGTAGAAGGCCTTGCAGCGCGCGGGGTAACGGTGCACGAACACCGGCCGGTTAAAGTGCTCGCCCAGCGCCGTCTCGTGGGGCGCGCCGAAATCCTCGCCGAAGGGGAGTTCCAGCCCCTCCTCGCGGAGGATGCCCAGCGCCTCGCTATAGGCGATGCGCGGGAAAGGCGGCTCGATCCGCTCCAGCGGCGCCAGGTCGCGCCCGATCTCGAGCAGCTCGGCCCGCCGGTTCTTGAGCACCGAGCGAACGATGTGCGAGACGAACTGCTCCTCCACCCGCATGACCTCGTCCAGGTCGGCCCAGGCCATCTCGGGCTCCACCATCCAGAACTCGGTCAGGTGGCGGCGGGTCTTGGACTTTTCGGCGCGGAAGGTGGGGCCAAAGCAATAGACCCGGCCCATGGCCATGGCCGTGGCCTCGTTATAAAGCTGGCCGGACTGGGTCAGGTAGGCCGGCCGCCCGAAATAGTCGGTCTCGAAGAGCGAGGTGGTGTCCTCGCACGAGGTCGGGGTGAGGATCGGCGTGTCCACGCCCACAAAGCCGTTGCCATCCAGCCACTCGCGCACGGCGCGGATGATCTCGGCGCGGACCAGCAGGATGGCGTGTTGCTGGGAGGAACGCAGCCAGAGGTGGCGGTTCTCCATCAGGAACTCGATGCCGTGTTCCTTGGGCGAGATCGGATACTCTTCGGCCAGTTGGTAGATCTTGAAGTCGCTGACGCTCAGCTCAAAGCCGCCGGGGGTGCCCGGGGCGCGCTCGTCCTGCCGCACCGTGCCGGTGACGATCACCGATGACTCTTGGGTGACGCGCCGGGCATCCTCCATCATCTCGGGCGTCACGTCGCGCTTGAACACCACCGCTTGCACGACGCCCGTGCCGTCGCGCACCAGGAGAAACTGCAGCCGCCCCTTGTCGGTGCGGTTATAGATCCAGCCCTTGATGGTCACCTGCTCGCCCACATGGGCGGCGATGTCCTTGATATAGATCCGCTCGCTCATCATGCTCCTCCTCAATGCCCCCTCCGCCGTTGGATGCGAGGCGCTAGATGGGGGAATTATAGCACAGCCGCGCGGATGCGTCCAAGAAGGATTTGACAGGCCCGGCAGGGCGGCTACACTGGGCGCAACACCAGCGCAAACGCCCAAGGAGATCGCCATCATGACCAAGAACGCGCCCCGCTACCTGACTCCCCTGTTCGAGGTGGAAACCATCGAGGACATCGCCTTCGCCCAGGTAACCAATGCCCAGGGCCAGCCCGAGACCCTGCGCCTGGACCTCTATCAGCCAGCGGGCGACACGCTGGCGGCCCGCCCGGCCATCCTCTGGTTCCACGGCGGCGGCTTCCGCCCCGGCAACGACCGGCGCCAGCGTTACATTCCCTGGTTCGCCAAGGCTTTTGCCGCGCGCGGCTATGTCTGCCTCGCGCCTGACTATCGCGTGCGCGCCGACCCCTCCCCGGACATGCCCGGCACGCTGCGCGACGCGGTCGCCGATGGCCGCGCGGCGCTGGAGTGGGCCCGCGCCCATGGCGCCGAGTATCGGATCGACGCCCGCCATATCGCCCTGGGGGGCGGCTCCGCCGGCGGGATGCTCGTGCTGCACCTGGTCCACGACGTGGCCCAGCCGGTGGATGCCCAGCGCGATGGGCTCTTGGCCGTGCTGGACATGTGGGGCTCGCCGGCCGCCACCTGGCGCACCTTCCCGCGCGTGAACCCGAAAAGCCCGCCCACGTTGCTGGTGCATGGCACCGCCGATGCCCTCGTCCCCTACCAGGGCGCCGTGGACCTGGCCGCCGAGCTGACGGCAGCGGGCGTACCCAATCACTTGCTCACCCTGCCGGACGCGCCACACACGCCCATGCAGCACATGGAACAGACCATCATCCCGACGACGGCGCGGTTTTTGGGGGATCTGCTGGCGCTGCGCGGGGTGGATTTCGGGGTCTCGCAGGTCGATCCGCACCGGTAGAGCAGCTACCGGCGGAAACGCTGCAAGCGCTCGATGCACGCTCGCTCACGCGCCAGCTCCTGCTTGCGCGCCGCTTCCAGCTCGGCCTGCAGGTCTTGATCCGCGCATCGGGAGTCCTGGCCCAAAGCCCAAACTCTTGCTTGACACGCATCGTCGCTGTGCGTATAATCTAGACAGACTAGACAGGAGGTTGCCCATGAGACGAGTGTGGCAAGTCCAGGAAGCGAAGAACAAGCTTAGCCAGGTCATCGAGGAAGCCATCGAGAGCGGTCCCCAGGTGATCACCAGAAGAGGAGCCGAGACCGCTGTGGTGATCTCGTATGACGAGTACCGCAAGCTAGTGCTGGCACAACAGAGAGTATCCGAGTTCTTTCGCGGTTCGCCGCTCGTTGATGCTGGACTAGACCTGACCCGAGACAGGAGCCCGATCCGCGCCGAGTTTGAGCCGGCATGAACTATCTCCTTGATACTTGTGTCATCTCCGAGTTGGTAGCCAAGCGGCCTGATCCGAACGTGCTCCGGTGGATCGACAGCATTGATGAGCAGAGCCTCTATCTGAACGTGATCACCATAGGCGAGATCAGGAAGGGGATCGAGAGACTGGCCGATGAGCCGAAAAAGCTATCCCTGCACGATTGGCTGCAGAGTCAACTGCTCGTGCGCTTTGCCGGGCGAGTTCAGGGCATAGATACCGAGGTCATGCTGATCTGGGGAACGCTCGTCAGCGCTCTGGAGAAAGCGGGCACGCCCATGCCCGCTCTGGATTCGCTGATCGCCGCGATCGCCGTCAAAGGCGACTTCACCCTGGTGACTCGCAACCAGCAAGATTTCCAACATAGCGGGGCGACAGTCTTTAACCCCTGGCAGCATACCGGAGCGTGAAGCTCTCTAGCCCAATCCGCTAGCTGCTAGACCGGCCCTCCGGCGTCTCTTCGCTTCACCAATCCGCGCAGGAGCGCCCGCTCCTGCTCGCCAAAGGTGCCCAGCGCCACCAGCAGCCCCGCGTAGACGAGCAGCCCCAGCGGCAGGGTCCAGACCAGGCTGCCGTTCCTCAACACCAGCAGGACCGCCGCCATCGCGGCGCCCGCCACCACCGGCTGCCAGGTCAGCGCCAGCCAGGGCACGCTGCCCAGGTGCTTGCGAATGCCATAATAGAAGGGGATCATCAGCGCGACCTCGGCGAAGATGTGGATGATCGCCGAAGCCTGGTAGCTGAAACGGGGAATAAAGATCAGGTTGGCCAGCAGGTTGAAGGCGAACCCGATCAGGAAAGCCTTGGTCAAAAAGCGCTGCTGCTCCAGGGCAATCAGCACATATTGGGTCACGCCGTTGATAAAGCTGAACGGCAGAAAGCCAATGAGCAGCCGCAGGGCCATCATGGAATCGGGGAGGTAGCCGGAGCCGCCCAACAGGTAGATCAGCGGCTCGGCGGCGAAAAAGACCGTGATGGCGATGGGCACGGCCAGCAAGAGCAGGAAGCGCACCGCCACCTGGTAGGCGCGCATCAGCGAGTCGCGGGCCGAGGTGGCAAAGCGGGCCATGATCGGAAACACGGCCATGGTGAAATACGAGGGGATGATGGTCAGCGCGTCGATGGGCTTGTAGGCCGCGCCATAATACCCCACCGCCACATTGCCCTTCATCGCCTGCAGCAGCGTGACGTCCACCTTGAAAAAGAGCGTCGCCAGCAGGTGGTTAAGCATCAGGGGATAGGCTTCCACAAACATCTGCTTTTGCAGCTTGCGGTCGAACTCGAGCCGGAGCGGGCAGCAGATGCGCGACACCGCCACCAGCAGGATCAGCATGGTCAGCAGGCTCACCACGATCGAGACGCCCGCCAGCCCGACGAACCCCCACCCCAGGAGCAGCACCACGGTCCCCCCCGCCACCTTCAGGAACGTGGTCAGCGTGGAGATCATGGCCGGGTATTCCATCTTTTCGTAGGCGTTAAAGACGGCGGAGAGCCCGGCGGAGACGCCGCTGGGGAAGAGGCTGACGAACCAGAGCAGGATGGCGATGATGGTATCCGTGGTCAGCCCAAAGGCGGCGCGCCAGCCCAGGCTGACCAGCACCACCAGGGGCAGGGCGATGGTGCACAGGCCCAGCCGCATGGAGGTGGTGTTCGCCAGGTAGCGGCTGGCGTGCAGCCGGTCCCGGGCCACGTCGCGCGTCAGCAAGGTGTTCAGCCCAAAGTTGGTGAGGATCTCGAACCAGGTCACCAGGACGATGGCAAAGGTCTGCTTGCCGGCGTTCTCCGGGCCCAGGATGCGCAGCATGAACATGGCGAAGGCCATGTCCACCGCGCGGTTGAGCAAGGTCAGCAGCACCGACGCGCCGGTGTTCTTGGCCACCCGCCGCACCATGTCGCCACCGTCTTCCTCGTGGTAATAGCGCTGCCAGGCCCAGGTGATGGCCAGCAACAGCAGCATCGCGGCGCAGATAAAGCTCACGAACAGGCCGAACTTGAGCGACATGGGCGTGTAGCGCACGCGCAGGTGGTGCTCGCCGGGCGGCAGCACGAACCCCCGGAAGTTGCCATCCACGCGATAGATGCCGACCTCGCGCTCCTCCTCGGCCCCCGGCGTCGTGTCGTAGGCTTTCCAGCCCTGGAAGGCCTTGGACCAATCGGGGAAGTGGCTGTCGGCCAGCACCACCACGCCGGTGACGGGCAAGGTCACGTCCAGCTCGACCTCGTTGAGCCCATAGGAAGCGATCGAGACCGAGCCCGTGGCCGCGCCGCCGGGCGCCTGGCCCAGGGCCAGCTCGGGCGCTTGCTCGAACAGCGCCACCCGCCGCGGGTCAAAAGCGCGCAGCCGCGCAAAGAGGCTTGGCTCATCGGGCAGCACCTCGGCCTCATAGACGATAAAGGCGCGCGGCATATAGTCGTCGTTGCGATAGACGCGCAGCTCGCCATCATAGACCAGGGTATAGCCCGACCGGTCGATGGTCTCCGCCGTGATCACATACTTGACGTTGAGCAGGTCCAGCAGCGGCGAATCCAGCGACTCCGGGTAGCGGAGCCGCGCCACGCGGTTGTAGAGCAGCTCGCCCTGCTCCTCGATCAGCCCCATATAGTCGGTGTAGCGCTTGGGGATGATGGAGTCGTAGCCGCGGATGTCCTGCAGGTCATAGTACATGCCCACGTTGGCGATGAAAGGCTTGGCGCTCCGCGTGTCAAAGACCGTGATCCGGTACGGCTCGGGGTCGCTCTGCAGGAACTCGACCAGCGGGTGCTCGATCTCCAGGATCGCCGGGTCGGCGGCCGTGTTAAAACCGTGGCCCACCCACCAAAGGTCCGCCACCAGCAACAGGGCCGCCAGCGCCTGCCAGGGGGCCAGGCCGCCCCACCGCCGCGACGAGGCCGCCCCCCGCGCCAGCAACAGCACGGCCCCCGTGGCCACCAACAGCACACCCAGGACCGCCAGATTGCCGAACTGGTAACTATAAAAGACCCGCCCATCGGCAAAGGCTTGCGGCGCCTGCGCCAGGCGGAGCATGACCCGCTCCGCCAGGGGGATGACCCGTTCCGCCGCCAGCAGGCTGGCGCCCAGCCCCGCCAAAAGCGCCGCGCCTCCCAGCGTCGCAACCCAGCCCAACGCTCGCCGCAGGCGGGCCACCCGCCGCGCCGCGCTGGAAAGGTACCAGGCGCCGCAGCCGGCAAGCACGCTCAGGCTGAAGGTCAGGGGAAAGACCCAGCGGAAGGGCGAATGGGACTGGCTGAGCCCCGGCAAGTGATAGATCAGGGCATACAGCGGGGTGCCAAAGACCAATAACAGCGAGAAGGCCGACAGGGCCGCATAGAACCCCACATAGGTCCGGCCGCCGGGACGCTCGACAGCGGGCGCCTCCGCCCGGCGCTTCCCCCAGGGCCACCCCCACCCCGCCATCCCGATAAGCGCCAAGAACAACGGCAGGATGCCGACGTAGACGGCGCCCTCCACATAGTTCTTGATCCCCCAATCGATGGTGGTGATGGGGTCGCCGGCAACGTTGCGCGTCACCGGCACAAAGACGCGCCGCAGGACATCGAAATAGGTGTGGTGGGTGGGGTTGCCGTAGAAATCGGGCATGAACCAGGCCAGCAGCCGGCGCTTGGGGTAAGCCCAGCCCAACACCTGGTCCAGGCTGGCCGAGCCCTGCCGGAAACTGGTGCGCACCAGCTCGTACAGCGGCACCACCTGGATCGCCGCCAGCCCCGTGCCCAGTAGCACCATCGTCAGGAGCGAGAGACCCGTCCGCACCGCCCGGAGCCAGCTCACCTTGGGGCCATGCTCCCGGCGCAGGCGCCAGCCCTCCCCGGCCAGCCGCCAGGCCGAATACAACGCCAGCACGATGAGCACGAAATAGGTGATCTCGACGTGCCCCGCCAGCCACTCGCAGCCCAGGGCCAGCGCCCCCAACAGCACATAAGGGGCTGGCGAGCGCGCCGGCGCCGCGCACTGCCGCCGCACGATCATCTCGATGGCGGTCAGCAGCAGCGGCAGCCAGGCCGCGGCGGCGATGATCATCGGGAACACGGCCTGCACGATCATGAACAGGCTAAAGGTGTAGGTGATGGCCGCGATCACCGCGCCAAAGCGGTTCAGGCCGATGACGCGCCCATAGATAAAGGCGAACACACCGGTCAAGAAGAGCTGGATGACGGTGAACCAGCCATAGGCCTGCGCCAGCGGAAGGATATAGTAGAGGACGCTCAGCGGATAGAGAGCCGAATGCTGGCCAGCCGCCAGGAAGGGCACGCCGCCGAACAGGTAGGGGTTCCACAGGGGCAGGTCGCCCCCCTGCAACGACTCGAGGATGAAACGCTTCCAGGCATAGTTTTCCAGGACCAGGTCGCTGAGCAGGCCGTTGTGCGGGATCGTGACGCCGAACTCGGCCGCGCGCGCCGCCCAGGGCTCCCAGGCAAAGAGGTTATCCAGCGGCAGGAGCGTCTTGCCGCCCAGGGTCACGGGCCAGAAGAAGAGCAGGGGCAAGAGAAGCAGGCCCAGGATGATGAGGACATCCTGCAGCGCGATGTTGCGCTTGGCGAGGAAACCCTTTAGTAGCGCCATCGCATCTGCCAGACCCGCCACATCGCCTCCAGGATAATCTTGGACGACATCTTGGAGCGGCCCATCACCCGGTCCTCGAACGTGATAGGCTCCTCGTGGATACGACGGCCCGCCCGGTAGCAGGCATAGTTGACCTCGATCTGGAAAGCGTAACCGCTGGAGGAGATGTGATCCAGGTCCAGCCCAGCCAGCGTCTCTCGGGTGAAACACTTGAACCCCGAGGTCACGTCACGGAGGGGCAGGCCCGTGACCAGGGTGGCATAGCGATTGCCAAAGCCGCTCAAGAAGCGCCTCCACCACCCCCACGCGGCGTCCAGCTTGCCGCTGGGGACGTAGCGAGAACCGATGATCACATCATAGCCCTGCTCATCCATCAGCCGCATAAAGACGGGCAGGCAGGCGGGGTCATGCGAAAAGTCGGCATCCATCTGCGCGATGCGCTGGGCGCCGTGCCTCAGCGCGTACTTGAAGCCAGCGACATAGGCGGGGCCCAGGCCCATCTTGCCGGAGCGATGGAGGACGTGCACCGTCTCAGGGTGGCGGGCCTTGAGCCCCTCCGCCAGCTTGCCCGTGCCATCGGGGGAATTGTCGTCCACCACGAGGACGGCGAGCCCCTCCACCCCGCAAGACCGCAACGCCTCCACCATCTTGGGCAGGTTCTCGGCCTCGTTGTATGTCGGCAAAACGACCATCAGTCTCACAGGAAACTGTCTCCTCGCGCCTGCTCGAGACGGGCTGATCCGCTTGGCAGCCCCGGCTCGGACGCCGAATTATACCCTGGGACCAGCCAAAGGTCAATTGTGGAGGGCACCGCCGCGGCCTGCTTCCCGGACGCGCCAGCAGTCCGGGAGTGGATTTGACAAAGGGCCGCAGCCCGGTATAGTAGATAGCACACGTATGTCAAGCACGCCCAAGGCAAGAGAGCGCACCATGGTGGAGATTGGCGAGACGATAGCAGGCCGCTACCAGCTCAGGCGGCGCTTGGGGCAAGGCCCGCTGGCCGAGGTCTTTTTGGCCTATGACGAGCGGCTCCACAGCCTCTTCGCCCTCAAGCTCTTGCGCCAGGACCTGGCCGCTGACCCGGCCTTCCTCAAGCGTTTCCGCCAGATGCTTGCCGCCACCCCAGCGCTGGAACACGCCCACCTGGTCGGCTGCCACGGCCTGGAGCAAACCCGCGACCACGCTTTTCTGATCATGGATTATGTTGCCGGCCTCGATCTGGGCGCCTACCTACAGCAACACCCCGGCCCAGCGCCCTACCCCGAGGCCATGCTGATTTGGCGCGCCGCCTCCGCGGCCGTGCAGCACCTCCACACGCGCGGCGCCTGGCATGGGCATCTCGTGCCCGCCAATGTCCTTTTGGGCCAAGAAGGCCAGGTGCGGGTCAGCGACGCGGGGATCGCCCTGCTCGCCCAACAGGCAACCGACAGCGCCCCCGCGCCCAAGCCCACGGCCCGCCAGGATGATATCCGTGACCTGGCCGCCCTGCTCTACTTGTTGCTGACGGGGTCGGCGCCGCAAGCCACCGCCGCGCCTCCCTCCGCCGTGCAATCGCTCCTGGACCTCTCGCCGCAGGCGGAGGCCGCGCTGATGCGAGGGCTCTCGCCGGACCCGACGCAGCGCCCGGCCACGGCCCAGCAGCTCTATAGCCAGGTTCTCGCCCGCGAGCTGGAGGAGGAATACCCCCCCAGCCCCATGATCGCTGCCCTGGTCCGGCCCGATCAGGCCAGCGAGTCCAGCTCGCCCAGCGATCTGCGCGGCGCCGCGAAAAAGATCCTCGCCTTCCTGGCGGCCGATGTGGCGAGGGAGCCGCCGCCCCCTCCCGCCGAGCCCACGCCGCCGCCTGCCGCGCCCGCGGTCCCGCCGCCAACCCAGCCCGCCCGCCAATACACCGTGGGCTGGTCCCAGTTGGCCGAGGAAAAGGAGCGGCTCCAGGCGCGGCTGCGCGAGGCCGGCGCGGCGCTGGTGGAAGGGCGCTGGCAGGCCGCGCTGGATATCTGCGAGGAGATCCTGAGCCGGTTTCCCGGCCACATCGCAGCGCAGACGTTGGCCGCCGAAGCCGCCGCGGCCAGGGCCCTCGCTGACCGCGAGAGCCCGCCGCCCGAGCAGGGTAGCGTCCCCTGACCCCTCGCCCAGACAACGCAAAAGGGCCTGGCGCAAAGCCAGGCCCCTTATTTTGCGAATCTGCCGGTCGCCTAGCGGCGGCGACGTCCCCCGGTGAGGATGAGCACATAGTAGAGCAGCGTGGAAAGGGCCTGCGCCACCGCGGCCACATAGGTCCATGCCGCGGCGCTGAGCACGCTGGAGACACCGGCCTTTTCCTCGGCGGTCGTCACCAGCCCATTGGTCGTCAAGAGCTGCATGGCTCGACGGCTGGCATCCAGCTCGACCGGCAGGGTGACCAGGGCAAACACCGCGCTCAACGAGAAGAGCAGCACCCCCACCCAGGCTACGTTGGTGGTGGGCAACAGCAACACGCCCACCATAAAGATGATAGGGCCCAGCCAGGAGCCCAGGTTCACCGCCGGCACCAGCCCCGAGCGGATCCGCAACGGCAGGTAGCCGGTGTGGTCCTGCAGGGCATGGCCGACCTCGTGGGCCACCACGCCGATGGCCGCCACCGAAGGCCGCTGCGCCACGTCGGGCGAGAGCCGCAGCCGCTTGCTGCGAGGGTCGTAATGGTCGGCCAGCATGCCCTGGGCGCCCTCGACGTCGACGTTGCCCAGCCCGCTGGCGGAGAGCAGCACCTGCGCCGCCTGAAAACCCGAGATCCGGCGGGCGTTGGGCACCCCCGAAAACTTGGTAAAGGCCGACTTGACTTTCGCCTGAGCATAAAGCGCCAAAAGCAGCGCTGGCAAAGCAAAGATAAAGTAGGTCAGATTGCCGTACACCGAGATCACCTCTCTGCGATCAGCACGCTATCGATGCGTCCCCTACCATCATTATACACCGATATCGTGGATTCCTGGAATTCGCTCCGGCAGGCCTGGCCGCCGACGCGCTAGCCGCGTCTCCGCTTGCTGAGCATCGCCGTCCCCGCCCAGAGCGCCACCGTGGCCACCAGCAGCACCCACATCAGCCCCTCCAGGATGGGCCGCAGCAACTCGTTGCGCCTGGCGGTTCCTCGCTCCAGGTCGTCGCCCACGCCATAGGTCGATGCCGCGCTCCCTGCCGCCCCGTCCGCTGTGGCCGCGGGGGTGTCGGCGGCCTTGAGCGCCAGCACGGCAGCAGCCGTCGGCTCCGAGACCGCCTTGGCAGAAACAGGCTCGGACGTGGCCGCGGGCTCCGGCGTCGTCTCGGCGCGCGCCAGGGACACCATCTCGGCCTGCGGGGTGCTCGGCGCCTCCGCCATGATGCGCGGCGCCTCCCTGGATAGGAGCGCCGTCTCCGCCGTCGCAGGGGCCGCCTCGCCGCTCGGCGGCGTGGTGACATCCTCCGCGCCCGCGGCCTTCATCATCGTCTCCTCGGTGACGGCAGCCTGAGGGGCCGCGGCAACCTGCACCGCTTCCACCTCGCGCGCCACGGCCACCTCTTTTTCCACCACCACGGTCTCCATCACGGTAACCGGTTGCTCGATGGCCTGGGGCGCGGGCGCAAACGCGGCCTGCCTGGGCTCCAACTGCAGCCAGAGGCGGCCCGAAAGCGCGATCACGAAAAGAAAGGTGGCCATGACCGAGGCGAGCCGCATCGCGGCAAAGGCGGGCGGGCGCTGCTGCGCCGTCGCCAACCGCCCCTCCGTCACGGGCACGAGGAAGGACCGGGGCAGGGAGACTTCCGGCAGCAAATGGAGCAAGTCGACCGTACGGCGCAGGGTCTCCAACTCGGCGCGGCAAGCTGGGCAAGCGCGCAGATGCCGCTCCACCCTGGCGCGGTCCTTGGCGGCCAACTCGTTATCGAGATAGGCCGACAGGTCCTCTTGCGCCAGGTCGTGTTCTGTTCTGAAGAGACGTCGGGTCAGGCTGCTCATGCTATTCTTGCTCCACCAATGCCACGTTTACTCACTTGCTAGACGATAGGCTGCTGGCAAAAGTTCCCCCTGGCCCGACAGATAATCGCGCAGCGCCGCCCGGCCGCGGCTGATGCGTGACTTGACCGTGCCCAAGGCCACCCCCATCACCTCGGCGATCTCTTCATAGCTAAACCCTTGCACGTCCGAGAGCACCACCGCCAGGCGCTGCTCTTCGGGCAGCGTGCCCAGGCCGCGCTGCAGGGTCGCGCCCAGCTCGCGGCGCAAAGCGTGCTCCTCCGGCAGCTCCTGGTCGTCCGCCATCATGTCCGAGTGGTCGGGGTTTTCCGCCAGCAAGTCGTCCAGCGAGTCCTCCTGCCGGCGTTTTTTCTTGCGCAGCTCGTCGTAACAGGCGTTGGTCACGATCCGCAGGATCCAGGCGCGGAACGAGCCGTCCCGGAACTGGCGTATCGCGCGGTAGGCGGAGACAAAGGCCTCCTGAGTCGCGTCAGCGGCGCTCTCGGGGTCAGATAGAACGCGATAGGCTACGTTGTAGGCCAGTCTCTGATAGCTGCGCACCAGGGTATTGAAGGCGTGCACATCGCCTTTTTTGGCCGCAGCGATCAAGGCCGATTCATCCATGATCCTTGTCCCACCTTATGCCATGGCCAGACTGATCCATGAACCAGGGCCGCGAGGGCAGCCCCCCTGCTCCGATAGATTTGACGGAAATCGGTTATTGGACTATACTTGTCTTCATTGCCGAAGTGGCGGAACCGGCAGACGCGCTCGCCTCAAAAGTGAGTGGAGGTTGCTCCATGTGGGTTCGACTCCCACCTTCGGCATCTTTGTCCTGAGCGATCATACCGCAAACCAGACCTTTTGGCAAGTGTGCAGCCCACAAAAATGGGCGGCCCCACATGCTGAGGTCGAATGAGAAAAGCAATGGGGCTAATTCCACGCGAATAGCCCTATTCTTTTATCCGAGCTAATCGCCGCCGCTGCCGCCAGGCCCTTTCCTGGCCGCACGACCTTATATCCCTAGAACCCGGGCCAGCCCCCACCAACCCGCGCGGGCGCCCCCATCCAGAGAGGAGAGCCAAATGCCACTCGTCACCAGCAAAGAGATCCTGAAAGAAGCCCTGGCGAACCATTACGCCGTAGGCGCGTTCAACGCCAATAACATGGAGCAGATTCAGGGCATCGTCGAGGCCGCCGCCGAGGAGCACGCCCCGGTTATCCTGCAAGTCAGCCAGGGCGCCATCCGCTACGCCGGGCTGGAATTCGCCGCCGGCATGGTCAAGATCGCCGCCAGCCTGGTGGATGTCCCCGTGGTGCTGCACCTGGACCACGGCACCGACTTTTTGCAGAATGTGCGCTGCATGCGCGCCGGCTTTACCTCTCTGATGTTCGACGGCCATGACCTGCCCCTGGAAGAGAATATCGCCATCACCAGCCGCGTCGTCGAGATCGCCCATGCCGTGGGCGTCCCCGTGGAAGCCGAGCTCGGCAAGGTGCTGCAAGTCGGCGTGAGCATGGACGAAGTCCTCGCCGCCATGACCGATCCCGATGAAGCCGCCGAGTTCATCGCCAAGAGCGGCGCCGACTCGCTGGCGGTGGCCCTCGGCTCTATCCACGCCATGGAATCCCGCAACGCCAGCCTCGATATCGAGCGCGCCAAGGCGATCCACGCCGCGATCCCCGAGGTGCCCCTGGTGCTGCACGGCTCCTCCGGCGTCAAGCACGAGAGTGTCGTGGATGCGATCCAGCACGGCATCGCCAAAATCAACGTCGCCACCTACCTGAACCAGGCCTTCTGCGAGGCCCTGGGCGAAGGCATCGAAAAGATGCCCAAGAACACCGACCCGCGCAAGTACCTTTCCCTCTCCCGCGATGCGGTGAAGGAGCGGGTGCGCGAAAAGATCCGCCTCTTTGGCAGCTCGGGCGTCATCAGCGCCGGCGGCGGCTTCGTCAGCCCCAAGCGCAGCTTCCGCAGCGCCGAGCTGGGCGGCTCCGAGGCCTAAGCCAGCCGCCTGGCAGGATTCACATGAAAAAGCTCCGGGTTCTACGCGAACCCGGAGCTTTTTGTTTCATTCTCCCCGGCTCTAGACGCCCCATACCTGGGTCACCAGCCCGGGCTCGTAGCGGTCGGCGGCCCGCGCCCGCGCCCAATCGCGGAGCTCCCACGCCGCCTCCGTGCAGATGAGCCGCCGCTTCAGCTCGATATTCACCCGCGGCAGGTCCAGCCGGTCCGCGTCCCAGCAAGCTTGCACGGTGGGGTCGCCCTCGGTCAGCCCATCGGTGTGCAGGCGGCAGGCCTCGGACAGCAAGTCGAACTGGGCGCTGCTCAGGCGCACCAGCGAGCCGCGCAACAACTCGGCGCGCTCGGCTCCGCGCCGACCGTGGTCCGGGTCGCGGCCATCGTTGGCCCGGCGACAATCGTGGAACAGGGCGAAAAGCGTCACCACCTCGATATCGGCCCCCGTGACCTCGGCGATGCGCAGCCCATTCTCCAGCACCCGCGCCCAGTGGGACACGCCGTGGATGCCGCGGATCGGCAGCACATAGGTCGGCAAGAGCTCCTTCAGGATCGCCGTCGTATCCATCGTCCTCCCCATTGGCCAGGTCCCCTGCTTGGCGCTACCCTTGCTTACTCTGCCGCCAATTGCCCCTCGACATGGCTGACCACTTCGCCGGGCGCCTTGACCTCATCGGCCACGATCTGCCCGTCGCGCATGTGGATCACCCGCCCCGCCCGCGCGCTGACCGACGAATCGTGGGTCACCAGGACGATGGTCAGGCCGGTCTCGCGGTTCAGCTTTTCCAGCAGGTTCATCAGCTCGTGGCTCGACGCCGAGTCCAGGTTGCCCGTCGGCTCGTCGCCTAGCAGCAGAAAGGGGTCGTTCATCAGGGCGCGCGCCACGGCGACGCGCTGCTGCTCGCCGCCGGAGAGCTCCAGCGGCTTGTGCTTGGCCCGCTTGCCGAGCCCCACCTGTTCCAGGAGCGCCATGGCCCGCTTGCGATTGCCGCGCCCCTCGGAATAGTAGTGCGGCATCTGCACGTTGCGCAACGCGGTGAAAGCGGGCAGCAGCGAATAGTTCTGAAAGACAAAGCCGATCCCCTCGCCGCGCAAGCGCGAGATGCGCGCATCGCTCAACGTGTTGACGTCCTTGCCTTGCAGCTTGTACGTCCCCTCGTCGGGCAGGTCCAGGCAGCCGATGAGGTTCATCAGCGTCGTCTTGCCCGATCCCGAGGGCCCCATGATCGCCACGAACTCGCCCTGGCGCACGATGAGGTTCGCCCCCACCAGCGCCGGCACCTCCACGCGCCCCATCTGGTAGATGCGGCTCACGCCTTCCATCTCGATGACCGGCTCGCCGATACTCGCCTTGTCCAGCATGTCGCAATCCTCTCTTATGTCCCGTGTCGCAGCGCGCGGGTGGGCTGCAGCCGCGAGGCTCGCCAGGCCGGGTAGAGGCCGGAAGCGATGCCCACCACCGCCGAGATGCCCACCGCAATGCCCACCACATCCGGCGTCACGGTGACCAGGCCCTTGATCTGCTCGATGAATTGGCTGGCGGCATAAGAGCCGGCGATGCCAATGCCCAGGCCGATGGCCCCGCCCACCAAGGACAGCAACGCCGCCTCGGCGAGAAACTGGCTCATCACGTCGATCTGCCGCGCGCCCATGGCCCGCCGCAGGCCGATCTCCCAGGTCCGCTCGCTGACCATCACCAGCATGATGTTCATCAAGCCGATGCTGCCCACCACCAGCGAGATGCCCGCGATGAGCGAGAGGATCAGGGTCATCAGGTTGGTGATGCGGGCGCTCTCGTCGCTGTATTCCAGCGAATCATAGATCATATAGTCTTCCGGCGTGCCCTGGGCCAGACCCCGGCTGGCGCGCAGGATGGTGTTGATCTGGGCCACGGCGTACTCGCGCTCATTGGACTTGCGCGCATCCACCCGCACGGCGATCAGCGACAGGTTTTGGCTGCGTCCCTGCTGGTTCAGGCGCAACTGCGCCGTGCGCAGCGGCACCAGGATCGAGCGCGAGCTGTAGCCATACATCCCCTGCCGGGACTTGAGCACGCCGATCACGGCATAGTTCTGGGGCGTCTCGCCCATCGCCATGCGCAAGAGCTCGCCCACGGGGTTGGCATCCTCGCCCCACACTTCTTTGACGAAACTCTCGTCCAGCACGATCACCGGCGCGGCGGACTCTTGCTCAGCTTCGGTGAAGAAGCGGCCGTATTTGAGGTCCTGGCGATATACCTGCATATAGCGGTTGCTCACGCCCAGCGCCATGCCCATGGGCAAGCTGCGCCCCTTATAGATCACCTGGCCGTACACCTCGACCTGGCCAAGGGCCCCGTTGGTCGCCGTGGCCAGCCGCTCCAGGGCCTCCACGTCGCGCAAGGTCAGGCCGGCGGGCTGGGGCGGCTCGAACGGCACCTCGCCGCCAGCCGCTATGATGCCTTCTTTGTAAGCTGCCTCCGGCTGAACCATCATGACGGGACCGCCCCACATGCCGCCCGGCCGAATCTCGACGGTGCCCGCGGACCACGCCTCCATCTGGATCTCGGTGGAGCGGCGCAGGCCGTTGCCCAACGAGACGATGATGATCACCGCGGCCACGCCGATGATGACGCCCAGGGTAGTCAGCGCCGAGCGCAGCTTGTTCGAGCCCAGCCCCAAGAGGGCAAACCACAAGTTAATGAGTCGTATCATCTTGCATCACCCATAATAGACGCCATAGTTGGGGCCGACGGGGCCCTGCAAGGGCACGCGCACCACATCGCCCTCGTTCAGGCCCTCGAGCACCTCGACGTTGACGCCATCCTCAATGCCCAGCCTGACCGATTGGCGCTCCGCCTTGTCACCGCGCACCACCATCACGTAGGGGCCTTCCATGTCGTACCGCACCGCCATCAGCGGGACCAGCAGGACGCCCTGCTTTTCCGCCAAGGGGATGCGCAGGTTGACGGACATGCCCGCCCAGACCGGCATCTCGGGCGAGAACTCGATCTCTACCGGCACGTCAAAGACCGTCACGCCGTTCTCATACTTGCCATAGAGCGGGATCTCCCCCAGGATCCCCACCAGCGGCTCCTGGCCTTGCCCCTGGAAGGCATCCAGCATCACCTTGACCTCCCGGCCCGGCGCCAGGTGGGCGATGTCGATGTCATTGACCTTGGCCACCACGTACATGGCGGCGTTATCCATCATGTGCACGATCGGCGCGGAAGAGCCGATCACCATATCCTGCGTCACGTTCACCTGGTCGGCCACGCCGCTAAAGGGGGCCACCAGCTTGGCGTCGGCCAGCGCGGCGTTGGCGTCGTCCACCAGCCACTGCTTCTTGAGCACGTCGGCCTGCGCCTTGGCGATATCCACGGGGCTGGCCGCCTTGTCCAGCGCCGCCAGGTTGACCTCCAACTGGCGCACCCGCGCCTCGGCCAGTGTGATGGCGGCTGTGTATCTCTGCCGCTCCATCTCGGCCTTGCCCGCGGCGATCTCCAGGTCCAGCGCGGCCACCTTTTGCGCCGCCTGGGTCACCTTGCGCTGGGCCGCGCGCAGGTCCACCTCGTATTGGAGCTTGGCCACCTTTAGGGCATCCAGCTTGTCCAGCATCTGCAGGCGGTCGAGCCACTCCTTGTCCTGGTCTTGCTCGCTGGGGTTGGGGACGAGCACCATCGGCCCATGCTCCACCTCGGCGATGTTATAGATCCACTGCAGATAGTCGAGTTGCTCTTTGCGTTCCTTGCTATTGCGCAGCGCGTCCAACTCGGCCCGAGCAGCGGCCAGCGCTTCAGCGGCCCGCTTGCGCAGCGCCTCCGGCGTATCCTTGCCCTTCTCATAGGTCTCCAGGTCCTGGCGCGCTTTTTCCAGCGCCAATTGGGCCTGCAAGAGGTCGCTCTCCAGCTTGAGCCGGTCCACCAGGCTCACCGGCTTGGAGAGATCCTCCAGCTTGGTCTGGGCTTCCAACAGGTCCGCCTCGGCCTCGGCCAGGGTCCGCCCCAGCGCCTCCGCGTCCAGCTCCACCAGCACATCGCCCGCGCTGACGGTCTGGCCCGGGCCCACGAGCACGCTGGTCACCCGGCCGCGCGCCGTCTGAAAGCCCAGCGAGGCCTCCTTGCGCGGTGTGGTCCAGCCGTAGATCTGCAACTGCTCGGTAATGCTGCCGCGCTCCACGACGCGGTCTTCCGTGGCGACCACATCGCCGCCGGGGTCCTGATAGGAAGGCCGGAGCAGCGGGCTGATCCGCTGATAGGCGAACCAGACGCCCACGCCCAGCAAAGCAAGCACAGTCAGGCACCCCAGGCCGCCAAAGATCCGGCTCAGCCAACGGCGATTGCGATTCCTCGATTTGCGCTTGACCATCTCGTGCTCCTTAAGGCAGCTATCTGCCGTAGTAATATTGGGGTTCGGTGGGAGCCACCAGCGGCATGAGCACGGTCTCACCCTCGCTCAGGCCGGACAGCACCTCGGCCATGATCCCATCGTTCATGCCGATCTCCACCGAGCGTTGCTCCGTGGTTCCATCGGCGCCGGGCAGCACCACATAGGTATCGATGCCCTGATAGCGGATAGCCGCCGTGGGGACCATCAGCACGTCGAGCTTTTCCCCGATCACCACGCGCAGGTTGGCGACCATCCCAGGACGGATATCGCTCTCGCCCGGGTCCAGCGACGTCACGATTGGGAAGGCGCTTATGCCCTGGCTCTGGGCGCCGCGCAGCGGCAGCTCCAGCATCTCGCCATCGAACATCAGCCCCGGATAGGTGTCAAAGGTGATGCGCACCGGCTGGCCCAACTGCAGGCGGACCACGTCCATCTCGCTGGCCTGGGCGCGCACGCGCAAGGTCTTGGCATCCACCAGATAGATGATATTGTCGCTCGGCCCCACCGTCTGGTCCGGCGTCACGAACGTGGCAAAGACGATGCCGCTAAAGGGCGCGCGCAGCGTGGTGGCGGCGATGAGGTCCTCGATATCCTTGACGCGCGCCTCGGCGGCCTGAAAAGCGGTCCGGGCCGCCTTGATCGCGTCCGTGTCCAACCCGGCGCGCAAATCCTCCAGCTTTTTGCGGGCGGCCTCGGCCTGCGCCGTCGCCTGCTCCTGCGCCAGGCGCAGCGTCTTGGTGGGATCCTCTTGCCCGGAGCGCACGCGCTCCAGCTTGGCCTCGGCCTGAGCCTGGGCCTCTTTCATGTCGGCGATGCGGTCGCGCATCTCTTGCATGCTGTTGGCGCGAGAGGTGCGGGCCTGCAACATCTTGCGCTCCACGTCGGCCAGCGCCTCCTGGTTGTCCTTGCGCTCGGCATCGGTCTGCGCATCGCGGATGGCGCGCTGGAAAAAGGCCTGCTGGTATTCCAGCGTGCGGATGCTGGAGAGGTTCAGTTGGATCTCCATCATGGCGAGCTGGTCCTGGGCCTCTTGCACGGCGGCCTTGGCGTTGGCCACGGCCTCTTCCAGAGGAGCCAGGCCCGCCTTGGTGGCGAGCTCCAGGTCGTATTTAGCCTGGCTCAGCGCATACTCGGCGCTGGCCAGCTCGGCCTCCGCTTGGGCGATATCGGTCTGGCTGGCCGCGCGCTGCGCCTCCGCCAGGATCGCCTCGGCCACCTTCAAGTCGGCCTGGGACTCGTACAGCCGGCGCTCCAGATCCGAGGTGTCCAGCTTGACCAGCTCCTGGTCCTTCTCCACCTCTTGGCCCTGACGAACCAGCACCTCGCGAACCGCGCCGCCAACGGTGCCAAAGGTCAACTGGCGCGAATCCAGGGGGATCACCTGCCCGGCCAGGCGCACCACCTCGGCCATGTCGCCGCGCGTCACCTGGGCGGTTGAGGTCAAGTCCTCGGCCCCAGACTGGGCAGGGGTCTGTTGGCAGCCCGTGGCAAAGACCAAGAGGGCGGCGAGGAGCAGCGCCGACAGGGCCTGCGCTCCCTTGGTTGGCCAGCCTCGGGCGCTGCTGGCTAGTTGCTCTGGATGCGACATAAGAGACGACCTCCTGAGACGATCTCCGAAATCACGCACAACTCGAGATAGCGGCCCTCGGCATCAGCCGCGGCCGTAATATACTCCAAAGACCCTGCCGGAGCCCATTTGGTTCCCTGAAAAGCGTCAGCATCTACACCAAAAGATGCAGATTCGCCTACGCAAAGAGGTGTATCTTTCGGGGAGCCACCGCCGAGCGCGGATCAGTCCACGATCTCAAAGACGAAGCGGCAGGGCTTCTGGCCCTGGCTGGCCAGCGCCGACGAGAGGACCTCTTTGGTGGCGAGCTTGACGCCCAGCGCAATCTGGTAGTGGTGGCGAAAGTGCCCCGCGCAGCAATAGCAGTACGTCAGCGAGACCGGCTCGGTCCAGCCCACGCTGCTAAACACGGGGCAAGGGCAGGCAAAACCGCCGCGGTCGCCGATGCCGGTGGAGATGGTGCCATCCGGATTGAGCACGGGCTTGCCCATGTAGGTCACGTCCCAGAGGGCCCGGACCTTGTCCTCCAGGCTGCGGCCGGCGTACTCTTGGGCCAGCTTGTGCACCGCCTCCTGCCGCCATCCCCCTTTGGAACAGGCGCAAGCATCCCGGACCGCCTGGCGAGTCGGGGGATCCAGCAGCTCATCCATGCGTTGGATCGCCTGGGCGAAGAAAGCAGCTCTCCTCGCCTTGGCCGAGCTGTCGCTGATCCGCTCATAGCCAGCCATGATCTGCGCCACCACCGGCTCGGCCACCTGCTGCTCGCGCAACGCGCTTCTGAACCGCTCCACCGCGCCCATGGGACCTCCTTGCCGCAATGATGCACCATTATTCCCAGACGTCCCTGTAGTATAGCGCCATTTTCTTGCCGGGGCAATCCGCGGCCAGGCAGCAACGCCCGCGCGGAAAGGGGGAGATAACCAGGGGCGGTTCAGGCGTGACGAGGCTCGCGCACCCGCCAGCGCAGCGCCGCCCAGGCACAGACCGTCAGCAGCGCCGAGATCACAAAGAGGGGGCGAAACCCCGCCAGGCTGGCGATCCACCCGCCGAGCACGGGGGCCGCGGCGTTAAAGATGCCGGTGACCGTGTTGCCCAGCCCGACATAGGTGGGGCGATCGTCCGGCCCGGCAAACTCGAGCAGGATCAACTGCCCGCTCACCATCTCGGCGGCGATGGCCATGCCCCAGGCCAGAAACACCAGGTAGAACCACTGTGGCGACGGCGCCAAGAGGGCCACCAACGCAGCCCCGATCCAGGCCCATAGGCCCCAGACCAGCGAGCGCTTGTGGCCGCGGCGGTCGCCCAAGTGGCCAAAGATCAGGTTAAAGAGCGTCTGCGAGACCAGCAGGATCGTGGTATAGATGCCCGCCTGGCTATCCGGCAGGTCCCAGCGCTGCACCGCGTACACGGTGACAAAGCCCATGGACATGCGCCCCAGGCCCATCAGCGCGCGGCTGAACAAATAGTTGCCGAAATTGCGGTCGCGGCGCAGCAGCCCCGGCAGCCTCCGCCAGTACTCCGCGGTCGAGATATGCTCCTTGCCCGAGGGCCGCGCCGGCTCGCGATTCAGCGCCAAAAAGACCCAGGAGAGGAACATTCCCCCAAAGGCCAGAGCCATGCACAGGGCAAAGCTATCGGGAAAGGCCAAACGGGCCAACACCACCGCCGTCACTTGCGCGCCGGCCACGCCCAAGAGCGAGCCGCCGAAATTGGCGATCCCGAAAAAGCGCCCGCGCCGGTCCAGCGGGATCACCTTGGCGACCATGTCCTCCCAGGCGGGAGCGATGGACCCCGACCCCAACTTGTGCCAGGCATAGAAAAGGAAGAAGGCAACCAGCGCCAGCCCAGGCCGCGAGGCTGCGAGCAGAAACGACGAAGTCGCCATCAGGAGGACCGGCAAACGCTCAGCCAGGAAGCCGTACTTGACCAAGGCGGGCTTTTTGCGGGCCAGTCGCTCGGTGGCGTTGGCCATGAGCAGTTGCGGCAAGAACCAGGCCGAGCCAGCGATGGCCGAGGCCAGCCCGATCAGCACCCGGCTATCCGTCAGGTGCGAAACGTACAAGGGGATCACCGTGCTGTCGGCGACGAAACTCACGCCAAAGAAAAAGAAGGTGCTATCCAGCACATTGACCCAAAAGTTCCAGCGGTAATGGTGCTCGACCTCGGCGTCATAAGCCCTGGGGTCAAAATCCGCGGCGCTCACGGCTGCCTATCCGCGCCCGCGCTGGCGGCGACCCAGGCCTCCCGCAGGGCAGGCAGATCGTCGAAAACCCAATCCGGCGTCAGTCCGGAGGCGGCCAGGTCCGCCCGGTTAGCGACGCCCGTCAACACGTGGATGGTCATCAGCCCGGCCTGTTGCCCGCCCAGCACGTCGGTCTCGGGGCGGTCGCCGATCATGGCAGTGTTCTCCGCCAGGGCCCCCAGCCGGGCCAGCGCGATCTCGAAAATCGCCCTCTCGGGCTTGCCGACCATGATCGGCTTGACCCCGGTGGCGGTCTCGATGGCGGCCAAGGCCGCCCCGTTGCCGGGGATGATCCCCCGCTCGGAAGGGAAGGTGACATCGGGGTTGGTCGCCACAAAGAGCGCCCCGGCGCGGATGGCCAGCGTGGCGAGGCAGAGCTTTTCGTAGGTCAGTTGCGTGTCCATCCCCACCACCACCGCCGACACGTCACTATCGGCGAAGCGGTAGCCAGCCTCGGTCAGCGCGACGCGCAGGCCGTCTTGCCCGATGACATAGAGCGCCGCGCCCGGCGGCACCAGCCGAGGCAAATACATCGCCGTGGCCTGCGCCGAAGTAAAGATGTGCTCGGGCGTCACCATGATCCCCATCTTGGCGATCTTGAGCACATACTGCTCCGGCGTCAGCGTCGAGTTGTTGGTAAAGAGCAGGAACCCCAGACCGCGCTCCTCGGCCCAGGCAACGAACTCGCGCGCCCCGGGCACCGGCGCATTGCCGTGATAGAGCACGCCATCCATGTCGATCAGCAAGTTGCGGATATCGGTCAGCGATTTGGTCTGCACTCGTCCGGTCACTCCTCTGGCTTGAAATCGCCCGCGCCCACAACGCGAGCGTAATCGTCAGGCTCATCGATATCGGCCAAGGCGCCAGCCCCCACCTCGACCAGCGCCAGCTCGTCCTGGTGCGCGGCGACCACGGCGCGCCCGCCCTGGTCGCCCGTGACGGCCAGCAACTCGGAAAAGAGCGAGCGGTCGAACAGCACCGGGTTGCCCCGCCGCCCCTGGCAGCTCGGGGCCACCAGGCGCGGGCGCCCATCCGCGCGCGCCGCCAGCAGCCGCTCGACGAGCGCCGCATCCACCCCCGGCTGGTCCGCCAGCAGGATCAACGCCGCGCCCACCTCGGGCTCCAACGCCGCCAGGCCCGCGCGCAGCGAGGTGCTCATCCCCTGCGCCCAATCCGGGTTGCGCACGACGCGGATCCCCTGGCGCGCGCCGACGCAGCCCAACACGGCCTCGGCCTGCGCGCCCACCACCAGGACCACAGGGGCCAGCCCAGCGCCTTGCGCCGCGTCCAGCGCCCGCTCCACCAGCGCGCGCCCGCCCACTCGCAGCAGTTGCTTGGGCTGCCCGTAGCGGCGCGCCCCGCCCGCGGCCAGCACGATCCCCGCCACGCGCTCGCGCCCGGCCACGGGCTATCCTCCTCCCAGCGAGACCCGCAGGCCACGCGCCGTGAACCAACCGGCGGCGCGCTCCTTGTCCTCCGCCGTCAGCTCGTCCAGGTTGAGCGGGGACTGCGGGCTATCCAGGCGGGCCAGCTTGCTCTCCCCCAGCCGGTGGTAGGGCATCAGGTGCGCCACGCGAAAGCCCAACTCCGCCAGCAGGTCGGCGATGGCGCGCAGGTTATCGTCGGTGGCGTTCAGGGTCGGGATCAGCGGGACCCGCGGGATCACCGCCACGCCCGTTTCCGTCAGCCGGCGCAGGTTGGCCAGGATCTCGGCGTTGTCGCGCCCGGTGAGCCGCCGGTGCAGCCCAGGGTCCACCGCCTTGACGTCGTACAGCACCAGGTCCAGGTCCGGCAGCAAGCTGCTCAACACCGCCCAAGAGGTGAACCCGCAGGTCTCCAGGGCCGTATGCAGGCCACTCCCCTTGCACAGCCGCAGAAAAGCCCGCAGCGGCTCCGGCTGCAGGGTCGGCTCGCCGCCCGAGACGGTGATCCCGCCGCCGGAGGTCTTGTAGAACGGCTCATCCTTGAGCGCCTCGGCCAAGAGCTCCTCAGGGGTATACTCGCGCCCCACCACCCGCAACGCCTCGGCGTAGCAGACCTCCGCGCAGGCCCCGCACCGGGTGCAGCGCGCGCGGATGATGCGCTCCGCGCCCTCGTAGGTGATGGCGTCCTCCGGGCAGGCCTGGCGACATTCGCCGCAGCCGATGCAGAACTGGCCGTAATAGGCCATCTCCCGGTAGGGAAACAGCCCCTCGGGGTTTTGGCACCACTGGCAGCGCAGCGGGCAGCCCTTGAAAAAGAAGAGCGTGCGGATGCCCGGCCCATCATGGAGCGAAAAACGCTGAATATCGAAAACGAGAGCCTTATCTGTCACGCAAACCCCTCTATGGCCTGCTGGCGCGGCGCGCTGATGGGCGTGGTCGCCGGAAAGGGACCGACATACGGCAAGGTGGCCTTGGTCTGCAACGCGTAAAAGCGCGCATCGCGGAGGGCGCGAAAGTGGGGATACCTGCCGCAGATGATGGTCACGGCGTCCCCCAGCGCCACCTGCGCCGCCGATGGCTCGTAGGGGCCGGGGGTCATGCCGTGCCAGGGCAGCGAGTATTCGTGGACCAGGCGCAGTATCTGCATCGGCGCATCTCGCTCAGGCGGCTCGGGACCGAAACCAGGCGATGGTGCGGCGCATGCCCTCCTCGAGGTCGATGCGCGGCTCGTAGCCCAGGGCCCGCAGCTTGGCGATATCGGCCACCCACTTTTGCGGATCGCCGGGGCGCACGCTGCCGGTAAAGGTATACGCCGGCGAGATGCCCATCTGCCGGGCGATCATCTGCGCCAGGCCCAGGATGGAGAGGCTGTGCCCCGCGGCGACGTTATAGACCTCGCCCTGCAGCGGCGCGTTCTCGGCGATGCAGAGCGCGGCGTCCACCGCGTTCTCCACATAGTTCAAGTCTCGCACCTGCGAGCCGTCGCCGAACATGAGCATCTGGTGCGGGTTATCGTGCAGCTTGCGGATGAAATCGAACACCACCTGTTTTTCCTGGCGCGGGCCAAAGAGCGAGAAGAAACGCATGGAAGCGCCGCGCAGCCCGTAGAGCTGGGCATAGACATCCAGGTAGCGCTCCCCGGCCAGCTTGCTCACGCCATAGGGCGATACGGGGATGCAGAGGTCGCCCTCGGAGAGGGGCACCTTGTTCAGGTCGCCATAGACCGCCGCCGACGAGGTGTTGATCACGGCGGTGGAGAGCTTGTTGGCGCGGATCGTCTCCACCAGGCGGAAGGTGGCCAGCAGGTTGGTTTCCAGGTCGCGCTGGGGGTCGCGCACCGAGTCGGGCACGTAGGAGACCGCCGCCAGGTGAAAAACGAGATCGTAGCGCCCCGCCACCAACAGGTCCAGAAAGGCGTCCTGCCGCGTATCCAGCTCCTCGAACCGGATGCGCTCCCAGACCGCCGCCAGGTTCTCGCGCTTGCCCCGGGCGAGGTTGTCCACCACGGTCACCTGCGCGCCGCGGGCCACCAACTGTTCCACCAGGCAAGAGCCCGCAAAGCCAGCCCCGCCCGTCACCAGAATGCTCGCGCCTTTCAGGTTCATGCTCCCCTCCTTGGGCCCCTGCCGCCGCACAACTCGTCGCATTTGGCCATTGCCTTGAGCGCGCTGGCTCCATGCTCGCCGAAGCGGATCTCAGCGGCGCGCATATGAGCCGCTCAGCTTCGCGCGACGAGCGCGACCCCGCCTATGATGACCAGCACGCCGAGCACCCGCGTAAGGGTGATCACTTCATTGAAGAAGAGGCCCCCCACGAACAGGGTGATCACGTAGGTGAGGCTCACCAGGGGGAAGGCCAGACTGATATCCAGTTTGGACAGCACATCCAGCCAAAGCAGCGAGCTAGCGCCGTAGCAGAGAAACCCCAGGATAATGGTGGGGGTGGTCACGATCGTGCGGAAGCCCTTGAGCAGCTCCCCGCCCCCAAAGTTCACGCCGCCCGCGCGCATCAGCCCGTATTTCAGCAACGCTTGCCCGGTGGCCAATAGCGCGATGCTGATAGCCGCCGAGATCAGAGTCTTGGTCATCGCTTGCCTTTCCATGTCTGTATTTCCACCCCGAGTAAGTCATGATACCATCATTTGGCCCGTCGGCCAAACTTTTCGCCCCTAACGGCAAGGGAGCGGGAGATGCTCTCCCGCTCCCTGCAGAACGTGCCTGGACCTATGGAACTCGGGCCGGATGGGCCCGCGCTGGCCTGCCGCTATCGGTCATCGTCATCGCCGAGGACGAAATCCTCCACATCATCGTCGTCGTCATCCTCGGTGGTCTCGGCATCCTCGTCCTCGACAAAATCCGCGGTCTCCTCGTCCCAATCCGAGGCATACATCCGCTTTTCCACGCGCTCGCGACAGCGCACGCAGACGGTGGTCTCGGGCAGGATCAGCAATCGATCGGGGTCGATCTCCTCGCCGCAGATCTCGCACTGGCCATAGCCGCCCTCATCCATGCGCTGCAGCGCGTGGTCGATTTCGTACAACCTCTGCTGCCAGCCATCCTTGGCCCACAACTCTTGGGCGCGCGTTTGGATGTTGACGATGATATCGGCCTCGTCCGTGTCCCGCTCATCTGCCGGATTCAGCACCGAGCTGGGGGACTGGGCGCGCGCCAGCAGTTGTTTTCTTTCCTTTTCCAGGGACTTGCGAGCTTGGCGAAGTTGTTTTTCGGTTATCATGAGCATAACTCCTGTGTTGTGCCCCAAAAGGCGGCGGGATCCAACCGGGCCAACATGGATTAGAAAAATCCCGCCCGCAGAAAAGCGGGCAGGACTTGGCGCTTGTAGATCACGTTGGTACGTTATCATAGCTGAAACTGCAGAAATGTCAAATCCCAGGCGCATCGCGCTATCCGGCGCCCCGGCATTGACAGGCCCCCGCCAGGGCATATAATGCGCGCATCAGCCCACAAGGAGCGCCATATGGGAGACAGCCCGGCACGCGCCATCCCCGTCACCAAGATCAGCGAAGAGTATGCCTACTTGGCCCAGCAGCGCTGCGCCTGTGGCGGGCGCTATCAGCTCGGCTCCCAGGCGCTGGTGCGGCGCGAGGGCCGCTACCTCGACCTGCTGACGGCGCGCTGCCGGCAGTGCGGCGCCCGCGCCAGTTGGGCCTTCGACGTAACCGAGCGGTTCCGGCCGCGCCCTCACCACGCCGCATGACAAGGAGGATCCACATGGAGATCATGCCCGGCCTGCACAGAATCAGCCTGGGGAAGGCAGGGCAGGCCGTCAATGCCTATCTGTCCCTCGATCCTGAGCCGCTGCTGGTGGACACGGGGATGCCCGGCCACGCGTCCCGGATCGTCAGTTACATGGAGAGCCAGGGGCTGGCGCCCGAGGCGCTGCGCCACATCGTGCTCACCCACCACGACGTGGACCACATCGGCAGCGCGCCGGAGCTGCGCCGGCTGACGGGGGCCCGGGTCTATGCCCACCGCCTGGACGCGCCCTGCATCGCCGGAACGGAGCCGCGCCGTCCCTGGCTTAAGCGATTGACCTCCGGGGTGCTAGGCCGTGTCGACCTGGCCGTGGACGAGCTGCTGGAAGGCGGGGAGACCCTCGCCGGCTGGCAGGTGCTCCACACCCCCGGCCACTCCCTGGGCAGCATCAGTCTCTATCGGCCCCCGGTGCTGCTCGTGGGCGACCTGCTGCTCTCGGACCACGGGCGCTGCCGGGAGATGTGGCGGTTCACCATGCAAGACGCGGCGCTGGCCCGCGAAACCATTCGGCGATTGGCTGGGTTGGACGCGCAGGTGCTGCTAACGGGTCACGGCGAGCCGCTGCGTGGCCCGCGCTTGCTGGGGGGGCTGATCGCCTCGTGGGAAGCCTAGCGCAGAGCGGCTACTTGCTGGCCTTTTCGTACGTGGAGAGGCGGACTTCTGGCGGGACGGTATCCGAGGTCGCCATATAGACAAAGAGCTTGCTGCCGGGCAACATCTGGCGGAGGCGGATGGTGGCGAAGCGGTGCTGCTCCCCGCCGCCGCGCAGGACATACGCTTCGTCGCTGACCACCTGCATGTGGTGGATCATCGCCACCTGGGTGCCCTCATAACTGATGTTGATCCGCACGTTATGAGCGGCATCTGGGCCGCGGTTTTCCACCAGCAGGCCCGTCACGACGATGAGGCCGGGGATCTCGTAAGGCGGCAGGATCGTATAGCACACCCCGGACTCGGCCGGCTTGCTCCAGGACAGCCGGCGGGCCAGGGGCTGCAAAGCCTCTCGCAAGGCCGAAAGGCCGATTCGTCGCTCCGGCTTGGGCATCGCGCCTCCTCAAACCCGCCAGCGTGCGGCTTTGGCGCGCCGCTGGCCGTCTCGGATCACTCGAGCGAGGGGAAGCACTTGACGAGCAGCGTTCCGCCGCCGATCATCACCAGCAGCAAGAAGGCGGCAAAGACGACGAGCGCGAGGATGCCAACGATCATGTTTCGTTGATGCTCCAGGGGCCGCCGCGTGATCACAGCGCCCAGGTTGGCAAAGCGTGGCCAATAGACGGCAAAGCCGCCCACCACCGCCCCCCAAAAGGCCGCGCGCAGCGGAGAATACGCCACGCCCGCCGCGTTCACGATCACCCCAACCACCAGCCCTGCCAGAAAGCCATACAGCATGCCCCGCATGATCTTGGGATCGAAAAGATTGGTCACCTTGCTCCTTTGCTGCCTCGCGGCCCCCGAGAGTAGCCCCATCATACCAGACAATCCCCTGGTTTGCAACATCCCGCCCGATCCGTGATACAATGAGCGCAACACGCCACGGGAGAGAGCTCATGTCACGTCAGCCCAACATCGCCGTCATCGGCAGCATCATCATGGACCTGGCCGTTACCACGCCGCGCGTGCCCCAGACCGGCGAAAACCTGCTGGCCCACGGCTTTCAGATGGGGCCGGGCGGCAAAGGCGCCAACTCGGCGGTGGCCCTGGCGCGGATGGGCGCCCACTCTACCCTGCTGGGCCGGGTCGGCGACGACCCATTCGGCCGCGCCGAGCTAGAGACCGTGCGCCAGGCCGGGGTGGATACCAGCGCGGTGGTCATCGATCCGGAGCGCCACACCGGCATCGCCATCATCATGGTGGACGACCAGCGCGAGAACACCATCCTGGTCGCCATCGGCGCCAACGCCGGGCTGGATGCCGCCTATGTCGAGCAGGCGCTGGCGGCGCGCTGGTCCAGCCTGGACGCTGTGCTGGTGAATTTCGAGATCCCCGAGGAGGTAGTCAGGACCGTGATCGAGGGCGCGCGCCAGCACCACGTGCCGGCCGTGGTGGATGCCGGGCCGCCGCGCCACTATGGGCCCGAGACCTGGCGGCATGCCACCGTGCTTTCACCCAACATGCTGGAGGCCAGCTACCTGGTGGGATATCCCGTGGAGGACGAGGCCGCGGCGCGGCGAGCCGCCGCCGATATCCTGGCGCTGGGCCCGCAGGCCGTGGTGGTCAAAATGGGCAAGCGGGGAGCGCTCCTGGTCACGCCCCAGGCAAGCCAGCTCGTGCCGGGCTATGCGGTGGAGGTGGTGGATACCACCGGCGCAGGCGATGCCTTTACCTCGGCGCTGACCCTGGCCCTGGCCGAGGGCCAAGCGCTGCCGGAAGCGGTCCGGCTGGGGAACGCCGCGGGGGCGCTGGCCGTGACGCGCTTTGGGACCATGGCCGCCATGCCCACGCGAGCAGAGGTGGACACGTTCAAGTCGCGAGGTTAAGCAGGGGGCGGCTCGGCGGCGCGCAGCCGCTGGGCAACGACGTACATCTCGCGGCTCTCCTCGCGGGAGGCGTCCGGGTGATGCGGCTTGACCGAGGCAAACCAGCGGCGCGCCTCCTGCAAAAAGCCGGGGAAATACTCGCCCTCGAAGACCTTGACCACGAAATGGCCGCCGGGCTTGAGCAGCTCGCGGGCCAACGCCAGCGCCATCTCGGCCAGCTCGATGGAGCGCGCATGGTCGCGGTCGCGGATGCCCGAGGTGGCCGGAGCCGCGTCGCATAACACCACATCCACCTGGCCCTGGGCGGCCTCGTGGAGGCGCGCCTGCACCTCCGGCGCCAGCATATCGCCGGTAATGATCGTCACGCCAGGGATGGGGTCCATGGCCTGGAGATCGACAGCGATGACCCGCCCCTGGGGGCCCACCCACTTCTGGGTAATCTGCGACCACCCGCCGGGCGCCGCGCCCAAATCCAGCACCCGATCGCCCTTGCGGATCACGGCGAACTTGCTGTTGATCTGTTCCAGCTTGAAGGCGGAACGGGAGCGATAGCCCTCTTCCTTCGCCTGGCGGAAATACCGGTCCTGGCCCTGGTTCTTGCGCCAATGCCCGCCCATCCGCTATCTCCTCTGGGCGTCCACCAGGGTGCGGGCCACGTCCGGGCGGTCGGTGATGAGCACGTCCACGCCCAACTCGATCAGGCGCAGCATCTCGGGCGGCTCGTTCACCGTCCAGACGTTGACGTGGTAGCCCTTGCCGTGCGCCCAGCGTACATACCCGGCGTCCACCATCCGCCCCTCCGGATGCACCGCATCCAGCCCCAGAAACGGCGCCGCCCAGGCGCGGCTCAGGTAGACGGGCATGTCGGGGGCATAGAGCAGGCCCCGGCGGATTTCGGGGGCCAGGCGCTTGGCTCGCCAGAGCGATAGCGGGTTGAACGAGGAAAAGACGATGGAGCGGCCCAACGACCTGGCGCGCAATAGCTCCACCACCTGCGTCTCCAGCCCATCGTCCCCTGCCGAGGCGCTTTTGAGCTCGATGTTGATCCGCAGCGCGCTCCCGAAAGCGTCCAGCACCTCGGCCAGGGTAGGGATCGGCTCGCCGCTGAACTGGCTCGCAAAGCGCCCGCCGGCATCCAGCTCGCGCAGTTGGTCCAGGGTCAGCTCCCTCACGCGCCCGCTGCCATTGGTGGTGCGGTCCACGGTCGAGTCGTGAATGACCACCGGGACGCCATCGGCGGAAAGCATCACGTCCAGCTCGATGCCGTCCGCGCCCATCTCGTGCGCCTTGCGAAAGGCGGCCAGGGTGTTCTCCGGCGCAGCCTGCCGCGCGCCGCGATGGCCGAACACCAGCGGCCGGCCTTTGTAGAATTCCGCGCCACTCTCGCTCATGGAAAGCTCCGTTCCGTCCACTCTAGGGGGTTGACGGCCTCGCCGCCGACCCGCAGCTCCCAATGCAAGTGCGGCCCCGTGACCAGGCCGGTGCTGCCCACCGTACCAATGATCTCGCCGCGTTCCACCAACTGGTCTGGCGCCACCGAGATCGTGTTCATGTGGGCATACAGGGTATGCACGCCCATCCCATGGTCGATCACCACCACGTTGCCGCGAACCCGGGTCCGCTCGGCCATCACGACGCGGCCGGCCTGCGCCGCCGCGATGGGCGTCCCCGTGCCGCCGCGCAAGTCCAGGCCCGCGTGGTAGCTGCTGGGCGGCGCCTGGTTATAAGAGCGCGACGTGCCATACACTGAGGTAATGGCGCTCTGCACCGGCAAGATGAAATTGCCGGACCAATACGGGAGCGCCGCCGAGCTGGCAAAGACCTTGGCCAACTGGATGGTTTCCGCTTCGCGCACCTTCGGGTCCAACAGGTCGCTCAGGCCAGGGGCTATGGTCAAATAGTCGGTGCCAAAGGACATGGCCTGCACCTCGACCGTCGCCGTGACGGCCTGCTGCGCGCCCAACTGGTCGCGGGCGGCCACCTGCAAGAGGTAGGAGCGCGCCTCCGCCCAGGGTCCAAAGCCCACCACCGCCCAGCCACCTTGCGGCACCTCGCTAAAGTGCAAGAGCTTGCCGTTGAAAAAGCCGGTCAAGCTCACGGGGCGGCTGGATTCGATCTCGATGCCCAGGGTGTGGCCTTGCTTGACCACCGGCGACGATAGGGTTAGGGTCAGCTCGAGCGGCGGCACCGTGGCCGTGGGGCTGGGCGTCGGCGAGTGGGTTGCTGTGGCCGTGGGCGTGTGCGTCTGGGTCGGCGTGGCCGTGGAGGTGGGCGAGGGGGTCGCCGTAAAGGTCGCGGTCGGCGTCTCGGTCACCGTTGGGGTGGCGGTCTCGGTCGCGGTCGCCGTGGCGGAAGGTGTGGCCGTGGCGGTGGGCACCCAGAAAGCCAGCCGGATAGGTCCGTCCGCGGCATCGCAGCCTACCAAGAGGGCCAGCGCCAGGCAGATCGCGAGCAGAATCAGGCGAGCAGGATGTTTTGTTTGGATGGGCACGGTGCCTCCTTGAAAGTCCATTATACCGCCAGGCGCGCCGGCGGCCAAATCGCGCCCGCAGGGCCTCGCGATTTGGCCGAAGCCCCACATCGGCTATAATTGGGAGCGGCGCTATTCGGATCGCGGAGCGAGGGGAAAATGGTCTCTCGGGGTGACCTCATCGAGCTGGAGCTGACGGATATCACCCACGGCGGCGACGCCCTGGGACGTCATGAGGGCCTGGTTTGCTTTGTGCCCTATGGCGTGCCCGGCGACCGCGCGCGGGTCAGGGTCACCGAGGCCAAGTCCCACTATGTGCGCGGCGAGCTGCTCGAGGTGCTGGCGGCCTCTCCCCACCGGGTAACGCCGCCCTGCCGGCACTTTGGCCGGTGCGGCGGCTGCCACTGGCAACACATCGCCTATCCCCAACAACTCGCCTATAAACAGCGCATCGTCCAGGAGCAGATGGCGCGCATCGCCAAGCTGCCCGATGTGCCGGTGCGGCCCACCCTGGGCATGGACGAGCCCTGGCACTATCGCAACCACGTGCAGTTGACGCCGGACCGCGAAGGCAACCTCGGCTACCTGGCGGCGCGGAGCCATGACGTGGTCGCCATCGAAGAGTGCTATCTGCCGCACCCGCTGATCGAGGAGGTGCTGGCCTCGCTGGACCTGGACTATCCCGGCCTGCGGCAGGTCTCGCTCCGGGCGGGAACCCGCACCGAGGACCGCATGGTGATCCTAGATGTCGAGGGCGACGAGCCCGAGATCGAGGTGGATGACCTGCCCCTATCGCTGGTTCTGCTGCCCCCCGAGGGCGCGCTGCGGGTCCTGGTGGGCGACGACCACATCCATGAGGAGCTGGCCGGGCGGCGCTACCGCATCTCGGCCGAGAGCTTTTTCCAGGTCAACACCGACCAGGCGGAGCACCTGGTGCGGCTGGTCCGCGAGGCGCTGGCGCCGACGGGCGGCGAGCGGCTGCTGGACCTCTTTTGCGGCGTGGGGACCTTTGGGTTGGCCCTGGCCAGCCAGGTGCGCCAGGTGATCGGCGTGGAAGAGAGCGAGGGCGCCATCGCCGACGCGGTGGAAAACGCCGAGGGTCTGGAGAACGTCGAGCTCTGGCAGGGCAGCGTCGAGGAGGCCATCGCGGAGGTGGAGCCGGGCGTCGAGCTCGTGGTGTTGGACCCGCCGCGGGCGGGGGTGGCTGCCGGGGCCTTGGCGGCCCTGATCAAGCTGGCGCCCCAGCGCATCGCCTACGTCTCCTGCGACCCCGCCTCGCTGGCCCGCGACCTGCGCATCCTGGCCGATGGCGGGTATGAGGCGCGGTACATCCAGCCCGTGGACATGTTCCCGCAGACGTACCATGTCGAGACAGTGGCATTGTTGTCGAGAGTGAATCTCGAAAAGCAATAGTTGGGTAACTAAAAGAACGGCATCTGGATGAAATCTGTCAGGAAAGGATATAGGGCAATGTGAACAAGAAAATCCAGATCATACGTGCGCTTGCTATCTGTGCAGTGGTTATGATTCACTCCAACACTGATGGTGTGGTCGGTGTAGGAGTCAGGCCCTTTATCAACTATGCAGTCGCCATGTTTATCTTCTGCTCAGGATATCTGACCAAGCTTGAAATCAACGATTTGGGCTCTTTCTATAAGAAGAGAATAGGCAGAGTCATTGTCCCGTATTTGCTGTGGAGTTTGATCTATACGGTGGCGTACGGATCATACTCAAGCCTCATAGTCAATCTGTTGACTGCGAACGCTCATCATTCATTCTACTATATCTTTGTCTACATCCAGCTTGTGCTGCTTACTCCCGCTATTGGGAGATTGCTCAAGTCCAAGTATCGATGGATTGGATGGACAATTGCACCCATATCCGTCTTGATCATTCGATACATCTGTACATTTGCTGGTGTTGAATTAGGCTTTCCGTTTCCGGCTACGCTATGCTTGGTCTGGTTTACTTACTATTACCTCGGCCTTGGACTGGGCAATCACGTATTTGAGTATGGTGATAGTTGGAAAAAGACCATTGGAATGTATGCAGTGGTTCTATTGTTATCCGAAGTTGAGGGATTCGTTTGGATGATCTATGGGAACTATGACCTGGCAACAAGTCAGGTCAGGCTCACATCCATTCTGACCTCTACAGTGGCGTGCTTGCTTGCCTATAGGTATATCAAAGATGATGGTGTTGAGCTGGCAGACAGCCTTCTGAGCCGAGCGCTAATCACAATAGGCAACTGCTCATTTGGGATATACTTGTCACATAATCTAGTGATGTCTGTATTGGAAAGAGTCCCTGGATACGGATATCTGTTTTTCCCGTTACGCTCAATCGTTATACTAGCTGTGACCACCCTCTGCGTAATGGCTGGTCATCGAGTTCTAGGAAGACATGCCAAGTATGCTGGGCTATAAGATGAGCGTCACATTGAGGCAAGAAACGCCCGCCGACCATCGGGCCGCCGAGAACCTGACCCGCGAGGCTTTCTGGAACCTCTTCGTCCCCGGATGTGTGGAACATTATTTGCTGCACATCATGCGGGATTCCGGCGCGTTCATCGGCGAGCTGGATACCGTCGCCGAGATGGATGGCCAGATCGTGGGAAACATCGTCTATACCGAGGCCAAGATACTTGGCGACGACGGCGAATGGTTTCCGGTGATCTCGTTTGGGCCCATCGCCGTCCTGCCCGAGTTCCAGGGAAAGGGAATCGGCGGCAAGCTGATCAAACACACCATCGGGCGCGCCAAGGAGATGGGCTACCGGGCCATCCTCATCTATGGCGACCCAGACTATTACGGCAGGTTCGGCTTTGTCCAGGCCGAGCAATTCGGCGTCGGGACGCCAGATAACATGTATGCCGCGCCGCTTCAGGCGCTCGAGCTATACCCAGGGGCGCTGGCGGGATGCCAGGGGCGCTTCTATGAGGACGCGATCTTTGACGTCGATCCGCAAGCCGCGGACGAGTTTGATAAAAGCTTCCCTGACAAAGAAAGGACAAGCGGCCTGCCGACGCAAGCTAGATTTCAGCAACTGGTTGGAATGAGGAAGCCAAGGGCATGAATCCTGTTCTCCAACCATCATCCCGCGGAGCAAGCCTGATCCAAACTTCCAATGCTCGGCATGGTGTTACTCGCATAGGAAACACCTCGTCTTGCATGCGAAAGGGACGGTGTCGTTAGCACATGCAAACAGAACAGGATCCGCTTTCCGAGAGGAATCGAGCCTACCTCGACTTGCTAACAGATGTCTACGAGGTGTCTGCCGCCTATTCGTCGAGGAGCTATATCTGGGGCGGCTTTACCATCGACATATTTGAGAACAGGTTTCTTCGAGACCATCACGATCTGGATGGGTTCACCCTTGACCTCGAGGATATCTCGGACCAGCTAGCGGCAGCGTACGCCAAGAGAGGATACCAGACCGGGTTCGACCGAGAGTTCCTGATACTCAAGATCGAAAAGGGCGGGATTCATGCCGGCTTCAACCCGCTGGAGATAGATGGGGACGTCGCCAGGTGGATGCACATCGGTCGCGAAGGGAGCGTTTACTTTCCAGCAGACTGGCTTGATGCCACACCTCGCCTCTTTTACGGCTCCAGGGTCTATACTGCGGGGATTCGCTTCGAATACGCCATCAGAACCAAGGTTGGAATGCTCAACCCCGAGTGGAAACCCCGCGATAAAGACCGTGAAGCAACCGAGTATCTGGCGCGGGCCATCGAGCGAGAGAATATTCGGCCACAAGACATCTATGAGTGGATATGGAGCTACAATCCATTCTGGTACAAGCGAGGATACACCGAGTTCTTTAGGCCCACTGTAGCGTGGCCGCTGTCCCCCAAATGACCTTATGCCTGCTTGGACCAGTGCCCGTATGAGCAAATGAACCATCATGACGATTCGAGAGCGCAATGACTGATTTGGCCCTATTGGAGACACTAAACCCGGCGCAGCGTACCGCCGTGGAGAGCGGCGACGGACCCATCCTGGTCAGCGCGGGCCCCGGCTCGGGCAAGACCCGGGTGCTCACCCACCGCGTGGCCTACCTGATCGCGGCGCGGGGCATCCCACCCTATAACATCATGGCCGTCACCTTTACCAACAAGGCAGCCAAAGAGATGAAGCAGCGCCTGGAGCAGTTGATCGGCCGCCATAGCCAGGCCCTCACCATCGGCACCTTTCACGCCATCTGCGCCCGCATCCTGCGCCGCGAGGCGCAGTACATCGGCTTGGCCAGCACCTTTGTCATCTTTGATAGCAACGACCAACTGGACCTGGTCAAGCAGGCCCTGCGCGAGCTCAAGCTCGACGACAAGATGTACCCGCCCACCGCCCTCCTGCACGCCATCTCGCGGGCCAAGGACGAGCTGATCACCCCGGACAGGTATGAAGCGCCCACCTACTGGCACGAGGTGGCCGGGCGCGTCTACAAGCGCTACCAAGAGATGCTCGCCGCCAACGACGCGGTGGATTTCGATGACCTGCTGGTCACCACGGTGCGGCTCCTGCGCGACCATGAGGAGGTCCGGCAGCGCTACCAACGGCGCTACGTCCACGTGCTGGTGGACGAGTTCCAGGACACCAACACCGCGCAATACGAGCTGGTCAAGCTCTTTGCCGGGGGCTACAAAAACCTCTTTGTGGTGGGCGACCCCGACCAGTCCATCTATGGCTGGCGCGGAGCCAACATCCGCAACATCCGCAGCTTTGGCCGGGACTATCCGCAGGCGCAGACTGTGCTGCTGGAGCAGAACTATCGCTCCACCCAGGATATCCTGGACGCTGCCTATCACGTGATCGCCCACAACCCCGGCCGCCAAGACAAGCGGCTGTGGACCGAGAACAAGGCCCGGCTGCCCCTGACCGTCTCGGAGGTCTATGACGAGACCGAAGAGTCCGAGTTCGTCGTGCGCGAGATCACCCGGCTGGTGGAGGAGCGCTCTTGCCGCCTGGGCGATTGCGCGGTGATGTACCGCACCAACGCCCAATCCCGCGTCATCGAGGACGCCTTTGTGCGGCATCATCTCCCCTACAAGCTGGTGGGGGCCACCCGTTTTTACGCCCGGCGCGAGATCAAGGACGTGCTGGCCTATCTGCGGCTGATCCACAACCCCAACGACAACGTCAGCCTGCGACGGGTGATCAACGTGCCGCCCCGGCGCATCGGCTCCAAGACCATTGCCTCGCTGGAAACCTGGTCCACGCGGCTGGGGCTGCCCATGGGCACGGTCTTGCAGGCGCTGATCACGGGCCAAGAGACGCCGGGCGTCAACCTCGCCAAGCTGGAGGAAGAGTTCGGCCCCCTGGCGCGCAAGGCGCTGGCGAGCTTTTGGGAGCTGGTCGGCGCGCTCCGCGAGGCCTTGGCCCAACGCGACCTGCTGGGGCTGTTGGACGCCACGCTGGAACAGACCGGCTATGCCGATTATGTGCGCGACGGCACCGAGGAGGGCGAGGAGCGCTGGCGCAACATCATGGAGCTGCGCTCCGTGGCCCAAGAATACGCCGGCGCCGAGGCGACGGACGCCCTGAGCGCCTTCTTGGAAGAGGTGGCGCTGGTCTCCGACGTGGACGACCTGACCGAGGAGAGCGATGCGGTCACCCTGCTCACCCTCCACGCCGCCAAGGGGCTCGAGTTCGCCACCGTCTTTATGGTGGGCATGGAGGAGGGGATCCTGCCCCACAGCCGCAGCCTGGAAGAGCCGGAGGGGATGGAAGAGGAGCGGCGGCTCTGCTACGTCGGCATCACCCGCGCCAAGCGCAGGCTCTACCTGACCTACGCCTTCCGGCGCACCATCTATGGCTCACAGTCGCTCACCGAGCCCTCGCGCTTTTTGGCCGACATCCCCGATAATCTGGTCAAGGGGCGCAAGGACAAGCCGGGGCGACCGAGCCTGGCCCAGGCGGCAGCGCCCTGGCCCAGCCCGAGCCCGTCCGCGCGCCGGCCGTCGCTCTTGGAGCGCTTTCCGCAGCGCGGGCCCCGAAATGGCGAGCCCGAGCCGGAGCGACCGGCCAGCCCGGCGCCGCGCCGCGGCGAGCGGCCCCTGCCTTCCAGCGCGCCGGGTTCGCGCGCCGCGCCTCGGGGCGCGGAGCCGCAGTTCCAAGCCGGGGACAAGGTCCACCATGCCAAGTTCGGTGACGGCGTGGTAGTAGATAGCCAGGTCAATGGTGGGGACGAGATCGTCACCATCGCTTTCGCCGGATTGGGCGTCAAGCGCCTGGCGGCGAGCTTTGCCCAGTTGAAAAAGCTGCCTTAGGCGCCGGCCCCAGGCCGATTGCCCCGGCCGTGTGCCAGCGCGCTTGGCAGGTGCTCCTTGAGGGGAATAGACGCATGTCCAATTCACGAAACCGTCGTTTTGCGCTCCGGACCGGGATCAGCCTGGGGCTTATCGTGGCTTTGTGCCTGCTTATGGGGGCTTGGCAGCGACCGTCCGGCGCGGCCTTGGGCCGGACGGAGGAGATCGCCGTGGGCACCCCCGCCGCCGACGAGATCGCTTTGGCCTATCCGCCACAAGGCGAGGATGTGGTCCAGCTCCCCGGCGCGCCGTTGACCTTTGACGAGGCGGCGCCGTCCGAGCTGGCCTCCTGCACGGCCGAGGGCTACGCCTCGTCCACCAGCGTGGTCCAGGGCGGGACCATCGATTTCCACATCTCGAGCGACTGCGCGCCGCTGGACATTTATGTCTTTCGCGAGGGCGTGACCAAGCAGCTCATGACCGTGCTCTACAACGTGCAAGCGGGCATGTATCCTTGCCAAAACTCGGAGCTGGGCTGCGCCTGGCCCATCGCCCACACGCTGGTGATCCCTTATAGCTGGCCCAGCGGTCTCTATGCCGCCCAGTTGGTCGGCCCCGGCGCGGCCATCGGCGACCAGGGCGACTATATCCTTTTCATCGTGCGCGAGGACATGCCCGGCTCCACCGCCAAGATCCTGGTGCAGCTCTCCACCGCCACCTGGAACGCCTACAACGACACCTTTGGCCTCAGTTTTTACACCACGCCGCGGGCCATGGAGATGTCCTACGACCGACCTTTCACTAACCAGCCCTACGGCATCGGCCCCTATCAGTGGGAGGTGCCGCTCATCCGCTGGCTGGAGGCCAATGGCTATCCCGCCGAATACTGCGCCAACGAAGACCTCCAATTCGCGCCCCAGATCCTGGATCAGTACCCCGTGGTCATCAGCGTTGGCCACGACGAGTATTGGTCCAAAGAGATGCGCGATAACCTGGAAGCCTATATCGGGCGCGGCGGGAACGTGATCTTTTTCAGCAGCAACACCTGCTATTGGCAGACCCGCCTGGAGGACGACGGGCGCAAAATCGTCTGCTATAAAGACGCCTACATGAACGACCCTCTGTTCGGCGTGGACAATTCCCGCGTCACCCACTATTGGACGGGGTACCCCGTCAACCGCCCGGAGAACTCGCTCACCGCTGGGAGCTACCACTGGGGCGCCCTGGGCGCTGGCGGCTATAAAGTCTATCATGCCGACCATTGGATCTATGAGGGCACCGGGCTGCAAGATTTCGACGTTTTCGGTTACCGCTACGATCCCGACCCGGAGAAAACGTACTATCTGCAGGCCCGCGAGGCGGACGGCGCCAAGCTGCGCTGGGTGAACGGCTACCCCGAGCCAACGGGCGAGGATGGCACACCCCTGAATACCATCATCCTGGGCAAGGGGTCGCTCTTGGGCCAGGGGACGATGGGCATCTATCAGCGCGGGGGCATGGTCTTCACCACCGGCTCCTGGGAGTGGGCGCGGCAAGGCCTCCAGAACTACAAGGACCCCATCGTGGAGCGGATGACGCGCAATGTGCTGAACCGCTTCACCCAGCTCGCCGCGCCGGCCACGCCCACGCCGGTGGCCAGCCCCGCGCCCCCGGTGCGCCCCACGGTGGTCACGCTGCAACAAGGCCTCAATGGCTATGCCGGCGCCAAGGACACCTATCTGCACTCCTGGTATCCCGACAACAACTATGGCAACGACTCCAAGCTCACCGTCCGCTCCGGCAACGCCGTGGTCCCGCTGCTGCGCTTCGACCTGGGGACGCAGGTTCCCGCCAACGCCCGGATTCTGAAGGCCACGCTCAACGTGGCGGTCCTCGATAACGGCAACCAGGGCAACCTGATGCGGGTCTCGGCGCACAGGCTGCTCAAGTCCTGGGTGGATATTCAGGCCACCTGGAAAAAGGCGACCACCGCGCTCTCCTGGACCACCCCCGGCGCCGCCGGTGCCAGCTCGGACTATGCGGCCTCCAGCTATGATCTCGAGCGCATCTATACCACCACGAAGGCCTGGTGCACCATGGAGGTCACTAACCTGGTGCAAGAGTGGGTCAATGGGACCGCGGCCAACAACGGCTTCCTGCTGCGCACCGTGGGTGACGTGGCGGTGTCCTACGACCTGGCCTCCTCCCAATACGGCACCCAGTTCTACCGGCCCAAGCTGGTCATCTACTATACCACCGAGCAGATCCCCACCGCCACGCCCACGGGCACGGCGACGCGCACGCCGACCAGGACTTTTACGCCGACGGCGACCATGACCTCCACGCCCACCGCCACCCTGACCTCACCGGCGGCGCCGACCGCCACCCACACGCCGACGGCGACGCAGGCTCCTCGCATCTTTCCCAGCAGCGGTTTTTCCGAGCCCGCCTCGGCCGTGACCTTCACCAGCCTCTACAAGGATCCCGCTGGCTGGTGGAACATCCGCTACGCGGACCTGCTGCTGAACACGACCGCGAGCGCCATCAACGGCCTCTACGCGCGCTATGACGTGGTGAACAACCTCATGTCCCTCCGCCAGCCGGACGACGCGAGCTGGCTCGGCTGGCTCCCACCCTCCAGCCCCGGCAAGATCTCGCATGTCTTGGGCGCGCTGGACCTGGGGCGCAGCTCGGCCATGGGCGCCGGCGATACGCTCACCGTCACCTGGACCTTTACGCCCACCCACAACCTGAGCGGCCGGGAACACAACCTCCACTTGAGGACGGAGAGCCTGGCGGGCCAGAGCAGCGGCTGGGCCGACCAGGGGAACTGGATCATCAATCGGATGCCCAACTATTTGATCCCGCCCGCCCTGCTCAACGTCACGGTCAACAGCGGCGAGCGGCTGACCCTCGACCCGCGCTACCGCGACCCCGACGGCTGGGCCAACCTGGACCTGCTCTACCTGGCCCTCGCTGACACGCCGCCCACGGGCGAGATGGCGCCCCACAGCGTGATTCTAAAGTATGATCAGGGGGAGAACAAGCTCTTTCTGGCGGACTCGGCGGGGACAGGCTGGCTGGGCGGGGTCGCGCCGGGGGCGGCGGAGACCTACTTGGAAAACGACGCCGTCAAGGTGATCGCCCAATACAGCACGCCGGGTTTCGCCGACGTGCGCACGCGGATCGTGCGCTGGAGGATCGAGTTCAAGGCGGGTTACGCCGGCTCCCACCAGGTCTATATGCGGGCCATCGACCGCTTCCCCAGCGCCCAAGGCGACACGGGCTGGAAGTGGAAGGGGGCGCTCGCCATCCAGGCGTCCACGCCAACCATCGTCCCCTCAGCGACGCCCACCGCCACCCACGCGCCGACGCTGACCCCCACCCCGACCTGGACGCAGGCGATCACGCCCACGCCCACGTTGACGGCCACGCCCACGGCGCCCAGCGGCGTCATCCGCATCCGCATGGAGGCGGAGGATGCTACCCTGGTCTCGCCCGTGGCAGTGGGGTATGACACCACCGCTTCCCACTGCCACTATGCCGCGGGGTCGCAGAGCACGGACACGCCTTGCGCGGCCGGCGAGCTCGCTTTCACCGTCTATATCCCCCGCACCGACACCTATCGGGTCTATGCCCGGGTCAAGGTGCCGGATGGGATCACCTACGCCTACTGGGTCTCCGTGGATAACGGCGCCCGCTACAACTGGAGCCCTCCCTACCCCAGTTCGACCAGCGCGGGGCTCTGCGACACCGACGGCTGGTGCTGGGACTATGTGTCGGATGGCTCCCAGGGCATCGAGTATCTCCCCTTTGTCCTGACGCAGGGCTACCATACGTTTCATTTCTGTGTTCGCAGGGCGGGCGCGCAGTTGGATTTCATCGACATCACCAGCGCCGTCACCTATGACTTTTACACGCCCTTTGACGCATGCCTGCCATCGCCCACCCCCACGCCCACGGGGAGCTACACGCCCACGCCCGGCGCGGCGGGGACGATCCAGGACACCTTTCTCAATAGCTGGGATAGCGGCACGCCCTACGGAGGGTACTATTACCTGAGGGTGCACGCCGGCGCCATGTCGGGCCTCGTGCGCGCCGATCTCTCGAACATCCCCGCCAACGCTACCGTCACCAGCGCGGTGCTGCGCCTGTATCCGTTCCAAGCCGGCAACGCAGCCACCTTGAAGGCCTACAAGGTGAACCGACCCTGGGAGGAGAGCACGGCCACCTGGATCAAGGCCACCTCGGCCACCACCTGGGCGACCGCGGGCTGCCTCTCGGTCCCGGGCGACCATGCCAGCGATCTCGCGGCCTCGGCGCCGCTGACCACGGCCGGCACCTGGGTCTCGCTGGACCTGACCGCCCTGGCTCAGCTCTGGGTCGCCAATCCGGAAAGCAATCAGGGCGTCGTGCTGCTGCCGGAAGGCGGGACGTCCTTCTATTTCGCCAGCACCCAGTATTCGGACCCCAGCAAGCGGCCGCAGTTCCAGATATCGTTTACCGCGCCCTAGCGCACTGCCCGATCAAAACGCCAAAGCCCCTGGCAGGTCTCTTGCCAGGGGCTTTTATGTCGGAGGCTGGGGTCTAGCGTTTGGCCGGGCTCGTCGGCGTGGGCCGGGCGACCGCCATCACCGTGCCCATCACGCCCCGCAAGAAGGTTTCGCGCAGCGGCGGCTCCACTTTGGCAAAGAACCACAGGGCAAAGGGACGAGGGAAGGCCGCCACCGACAGCTTGCGGCCCAGGCGCAGCCGGGCGTTGGCCTGCAGCAGGCCCTGCCCATGCAAAGTCTGGATGTCCAGGCCCGCCTGGTGCAGGAAGCGGCGGAACTGGGGCACGCTATAGGACCACATGTAGCGCGGGGCCTCGCTCTTGGCCGGCCGCAGGCGACGATAGAGCACCTCGGGCAGCCGCAGCAGGGCATTGATGCGATACTTGTTGGTCATGCTCATGATCACCAGCCCGCCAGGACGGACGATCCGCGCCACCTCGCGAACGAGCTGCTCCGGATGAGGCACGTGCATGATGGTCTCCATGCAGAGCACGATGTCGAAAAAGCGGTCGGGGTAGGGCAGGTTCTCCGCATCGCCACGCACAAAGCGCACCCGCGCACCCGCGCGCTTGGCGGCACGCCCGGCCTCGTCCAGCATCTCGGGGGCGATATCCAGCGCATAGACCTTGGCTCCTTGCCGCGCACAAGCGATCGCAAAGCGCCCCTTGCCCGTGCCGATATCGGCCACCCGCGCGCCCTGCCAGTTGGCCTGCGCAAGCACCCAGCGCAACTGCTCCTCATAGTGCTCGTGCAGCGGCTCGCGCTCGCTCTCCGGGTACCACCAAGAGATCACCGTCCCCTTTTGCTGGAAATACGACTTGGTTTCGTTTGCCATCGCACCCCTTTACAAACTCGCAAGGGGCTGAGATCGGCTCTCAGCCCCTTGATGGAGTATACCACAAGTCCGAAAACGCGCCAACAGATCAATCCTGCTTGAGGATCGCCGGCAAGTAGATGCCCGACTGCACGATGCTGTTGTCCTGGCGCTTGTCTCCAAAGTCCACCCAGATGATGTCGTTGCCCAGCACCTGCACCTGCGCGCTGTTGGGGGTGGTGGAGTAATAGCCAGGCAGATCGACCTCTTGCACGATATAGATGGCTGGCGGCAGGTTGGGGAAGGCATAGACGCCATCCGGCCCGGTGCTCGCCGAGGTGATCGGCTGGGCCTGCTGGTCGCGCAGGGTGATCTGCACCCCCGCGATGGCTGGCTCGCCCAGGTCCCTATCGCCATCCTCGTTGGCGTCCTCCCACACCAGGCCCCGAATCTCGCCCGTGACCGGCACTGTCGGCGTCCAGGTGGGCACGCGGGTCAGGGAAGGCGTGGCCGTGACCGGCGTGGTGGTCGCCGTGGCGGTGTACCGCTTGGTTGGCGTCCCCGTGACGGTCGGCGTCGGCGTCGGGCTCGCGTCCAGCTTGGGCGTGCGCGTGGGCGTGGGCGTATTCCACGGCGTCTCGGTCACCGTGGGCGTCGGCGAGGGCGTGATGGCCCACGGCGGGATGAAACAGATCTCCAGCTCGGGCGCCGACCACGGCGCCTCCTCCGCCATCGCTCCCTCGTAGGAATAGACGTCGCGATAGCCATTGCCGCGGTCCCGCGGGTCGGCGATCAGGAAGAGCGCCAGGGCGTTGTGATGGAGCCAGCCCGGCCGGTCCACGATCTCTTGGATGATCGGGGCGATGTTCGGCGAGACGGGCCGAATCCAGGATTTCCAGTGCAGGCAATCGATGACCCACGTTACCGAGGCGTTGGTGCGAGGTCGGAAGGGCACCAGCTCGGTGGAGGCCAGGAACGGCTCGGCATAGTCCGTCGGCTCGCCATAGATCGTGACGGTGACCGGCGCGGTGCTCGAGATGGCGGGCGAGAAGCGAATGACCGCCGAAGAGACGAGGCTGCCCTGCGGCACGCCCGGCTCGCGGAAGCGCAGGCCCACGTCGTAGCGCCCATCGCCGATGCGCAGGTACGTGGTTTCGCGATGGTTGCCTTCGTCATCCGAGACCCAGGTATCGTCGATGCCATACGAGATCATCGTGACGGTGCAGCCCTCGGCGGTGGCCTGCGCGGAAAAGATCGCCTCTCCGCGCGCCTGCGGCGACCAGGCGCGGATCACGTACTGCCCCGTCTTGTTGCCCAAGGTCAGCCAGGCCAGGGCCCGGCCGGTGGCGTCCGTGTAAAAGTGGTGCGCCGTGATCTTTTGGCCGGTTGCCCCCTCTGGAGCCAGGATGATATCCCATTGGATAGGCACATCGGCGATGCCGTTGTTGCAGCGCGAGCTATCGTGCACCCAGGCCACAAAGGGCTCCGGCAGGATCGTCTCGATGATGCCCCGCTGGAACGAAGGCCCCACCGGGTAGCGCTCCATAAGCCAGACCGGCGTTGGCACCTTGTCCACGCCCGTGCTGCGACAGAGGATCTGGTTCAGCTCGGAGCGGAAAAAGATGCCGATGGGATAGTACGTCGCGCAGGAGGGGTTGGTCACCACCACCCGGCCGCCGGCAGTGCCCGAGATGGTCAGGGTCGTCGTCACCGTGGTGGGCATGACGTAATCGCCATCCGGCGGGTACTCGACCAGGAACGTCCAGCCGATATCTTTGGTGCCCGTGATCCAGATATCGCGATCCGGCAGCACCGAGCAGCCATCCGGGCTATCCATGACCCAGTGGGCGGTATAGGTGATCCACTCGTTGGAGCCGATGGGCACCTCGCGCGAGAGGACATCCGAGACCACCAGCGACAGCGGGCAGGTAGTGGCCGGGTTCTCCATCTCCACCGAGCCGGAGCCAACCACCGCGCCGGCAGGCAGCCCCATGTTAAAGTCAAAGCGGAACGGGAAGGTGATCGTGACCACCGCCGTGTCGGCCTGGCCCTCATACTCGACAAAGCGGAAGGTCTCGTCCGAGTTGGCCTCCACGGTCATGTTATGTTCGATGAACTCGGCATCGGGCTCGTAGCCAACGGCATCCACCGCGGCCACCATCACCTGGCCGCATTGGTCCGTCGCGGTCACCACGATGGTGCCGGTCACGTTGGCGAGCAGTTCGGTCCAGGTCTGGCCGTTCAGGGTCGTGTTCAGCCGCGGATCCAGCTCGCCGCCGCTGCTGTCAAAGAGGACCTCGTGGCCATTGGGGATCGTATAGCCGTTGCACTCGCTGTATTCAGCATAGATGAGAGAGGTGGAGGTGCCGCTATCAGAGACCGCCGGCGGCTGCGGCGTCAGGGACATCACGATCCAGGGGCTATAGGCGACGTTGGCGGCGCTGTTGATCTCCGCGCCGGAGGCCGGCGTGTTGGTCCCCCACCAGTTGCAGGTGGCGGGCAGCACGCCCGAGACGGCGGCTGGCTGCAGGTTGTCCAGTTGGTAGGCCCCATTGCCGCAGATGGCGTTGCCGTGCAGCTCGTTGTTGTAAGCATAGATCGTGGCGGGCGCAATGGGCCAGCGGATCTTTTGGTTGGTGGAGGGGCCGATCTCGACGCCATCGTTGGCGTTCTCCAGGATCGAGTTGCCCTGGACCCAGACGTCCCGCGCGCCGAGGCTGACCAGGCCCTTGTAGCTGGTACGGATCGTGTTGGTCAGCACGTCCACGTTCTGCGTCAGAGCCGCCGCGCAGTTGCCAAGGCCCGACCAGCTATAGAGCAGGATACCGTAACCGTTTTCCGTAAAGTGGCTCTCGGTGATGCGGTAGGGGATATCCTCGATCAGGTTTTCCTGAATGGTCGCGTCATGCACGCCCGCCAGATAGATGCCGTAGCTCTGGTCACGCACCTCGTTGTTATAGATTTCGATGCCCGAGGTGGGACTCACGCAATCCGCCTCCCACACGAGGATGCCCACCATCTCGCCTTGCAGATCGATCTGGTGGTCGCCATCCAGGATGCGGTTGGAGCTGATCACCACGTTATACGCGTGGGTGTAGGGGAAGCGGTTGGAATAGTGCGAGCCGATCGAGATGGAATACTCGTTGTCCTGGAAGGTGTTGTTGGTGATGGTGAGGTCGCGAGCGTCCTGCTCCGCCAGCACGCCAAAGAGGGAGCGCTGGATGACGCAGCTATCGATGATGACGCCCTCGGCGTACTTGGGCATATAGATGGCCGCATCGGCCCGCTCGATGGTCATGTTGCGAAGGCTGATGCCCAGCGGGTGGCCAGCCTCCACCTTGTCGGGGTTGATGGCGATGGCGGCGTTCTGGATGCCGCTGGTGAGGATGGTGCTGTAGCTGCTCAGGCCGTTGCCGCGCAAGATCACCAGCGAGGAGCTCTCGCCCTCCAGAGTGATCCCGGATTTCTCGATGACCACCTGCTCGCGATAGATGCCGGCGCGGATATGGACCGTGCCGCTGATGGCGACGGTGTTCACGGCCTCCTGGATGGTGGCAAAGCCGTTCACACCATAGATCTTGGTGTCCACGACGTCGCCCAGCCGGCGGCCCACCCAGTCGTCATCCACCCAGACGTGCCCAGCGACGACCTTGTTCTTGCCGAACTCGGAGGTATTGCCGCTGGCATCGGTGGCGGTGGGGCTGCCCATGATGGCATCCGCAAGGTCGAAGGTCATGCCCCAGACGCCCGCAATGGTGGCCGTCGTCCGGGTGATGAACGAGGAAGCCTCGCCATAGCCGGCCTTGTCCAGGTCGGTGGCGAACAGCTCGACGGTGGCGCCGGCCGCGCTCGTGCCTTGCACCGTGTAACGCGTGCCGCCCAGATAGGCGACATCGACGATCTCCGGATAGTTCAGCCCCTCGTTTGGCCCCGCGTCCAGGTCGCCCACGTCGTTTGGCGTGACGCCATCATCGCCCAGATCGATGCCGATGCCCGCGTTGCCATAGATGACGTTCTCCGTCAGCGTGTTCCGGTCTGTGCTGGCGCCCACCACCACGACGCCATCGCCTGGGTGGTTATAGATGCTGTTCTCGGCCAGCACGTTATCCGTGGATCCGCCTTGGATATCGACGCCATGGGCGGCGATGCCCCACTTGGCGTTGCCGTTCTCATAGACCCGGTTCGCCGTCAGGTTCGAATCAGACGTCGCATCCAGCAAGATGCCGCTGACCAGGTTCAGGTCATAGCCGGCGCCATTGCAGTTGCGATTGTCAGGGTTGTAGGCGGTGCGGTAGAGGACGTTCTCGTGGGCATCGGCCGTGTTCTGATAGCCGAGCACCAAACCCACGTCCCAGGTGTCGTGGATCGAGTTGAAATTGACGACGTTGCCCACGCCCTGGTTGCCCGCCCCGCCGATCAGCTCGAGGCCGTAGCTGGCGATGCCGCGCACCGAGTTGGCCCGCACCAGGTTATGAGAGCTATCGCCGCTCAGGCGGATGCCGGTCTGCTGCAAGTCATAGATCGTGTTTTCGCGAATGACGTTGTGATCCGAGCTCTCCAGCCAGATGCCCCGCTCGCTGGCGTGAATCTCGTTTTGCAGGAAGGTGCTGCTATCCACGTAGGCGCCGCGGATCGCGCCGCCCACCTCGTCGACCCCGCCGCCCGCGCAGACTAGGGCGTCATCCACCAGCGTGTCATCGCCGCAGCGGAAGAACTGGGTGGAGAGGATCCGGTTGTTGGACACCGGGGAGCCCGCCGTGCCGTAGAATTGCACGCCATAGGTGGCATAGCGGATGTCAGCATAGGCGATGGTGTTGTCGTTGCTGTGGATCGCGATCTCACCCCAGGTAGCCCCAATGGTCAGGCCATTGGAGGTGATGAGGATGGGCTGCGCGGCTGTGCCGGCGGCGTCCAGCCGGCCGCGGATGATCAGCTCGGTCTTGGTGGGATAGCTGCCCGCGTTGCTGGCGTCGGTGGCGTTGAAGCGCACCTGCACGCCTGGGCGGATGGTCAGGGTGGCCCCGGGCAGCACCGTGACGTCGCCGGTGATGACGTAGGGGCTGCCGGTGGTGGTCCAGTTGGTGCTAGTGGCGATGGCGCCGGAAACATAGGTAGGGCCAGCGGCGGACAGTTGACGAGCGCCAAGCAGCGCAAGGAGCACCACCAACACAAGCGACAGCGCCCTGAGCCCTCGAGCAGAGACCACACCAGTGCGTCCCGTTGGGCTATGCTCCGAGGCCTTGCCATGTCTTGCGGGCATCATATGCAGATCCCTCCCGTGGGTGCTATCCCGAACAAGCGCCGTGCGTCATGTCATGGAAAGCAACAGGGTATATGGGGGCAGAAACGGCTGGGGCAAATCGCGCAGGCGGCAAGGAACGCAAAACACAGGGTCGAGCGACCCTGTGAAAAGCAGGCCGGCCTTGTATCCGCATTCCCCCCTCCGCCAGAAAGCTTTCAGGCTGGTTCAAGCCATTATAGTTTTCGCCTCAAGATGCGTCAAATGTGGCTGATGGCCGGGCCGGAACCCTTCCGCATGGAGGAGGCCGCGAAGCGAGACGCCTAACCCGCCCCCTTGCCCGAAACGACCACCGGCACCGTCCGCAACAGAATGACCAGGTCCTTGCGCAACGAACGCGACCTCAGGTACTCGAGATCGAGCTCGACGATCCGATCAAAGGCCAAGGTGCTGCGCCCGTGAATCTGCGCCCACCCGGTCATCCCCGGCAGGGCCTCGAGCCTGCGCAAGTGCCACGGCTTGTAGGCCTCCAGTTCGTAATAGATCGAGGGCCGAGGGCCTACCAGGCTCATCTCTCCCCTGAGCACGTTGAGGAGCTGCGGCAGCTCGTCCAGGCTGGCCCGGCGCAAGATGCGCCCCACGCGAGTCACCTGCTTCGCTGCCGGCTTGAAAAGCGCCGCGCCCGCCCGGTCCGCCGGCTGGAACCTGCCGCTCACATAGTTGCAGGCGAACTCACGGTGCGCTTCACAGTTGATATGCTGGAACATGGTGCGAAACTTGAAGAAACCAAAGATGCGCCCTCCCTGCCCGACGCGCTTTTGGGTCAGCAGCACGGGGCCTGGGGAGTCCAGATGGATCAGCAGCGCAATGAGGAGCAACAGGGGCGCCAACAGGACCAACAACACCGAGGCGACGACGAGATCCAGAATTCGCTTGACCAGGAGGTAGGAGGTCTCGCCCTTTTGCACAAGTGCGGCGTCGGGTCGGGCCATGAGATCGGCCTGGCGCGCCACCCGTGCAAGGACATCTATCCTCTGTGCCATTACCTTCCCCCTGACGAGCGTTTTTTCGGAACGAGACAGCGTGGCGGTCGCGGGGCATACTTCACCGACCTAGCTTCGGCCAGTATACGAGTGGCCGATTAAAAATATATTAAAAAGCCCCTTGCGGGGATGTCAGTTTGTTCACGATACCAACCAAAAGGCCCCCCCGCCGATGCGGCGAGGGGGCCTGTGATGCACGGGAGCCTCAAAAGCTTTCTAGGGCAGCCTCGTCACCCGCACCGCGGAGAGCATCCCCCAGTGATCTTGTTCAGGGCTATCCACCAGGTCGATATCCAGACGGCCATCCGTGACCTGCACCTCCAGGATGCGGTTCAGCGCCGAATTGGGGCCCACCTCGGCATAAACATCGAGGTTATCGACCACCACCTGGCCCTCGGCGAGCACATCAAAGACGCGGCGGCCCGTCTGCCAGTAAAAGGCGGTGATCTCGGCGAAGCGCAGCTCCACCCGATAGGTGCCCGGCTGCGACACGTCGAATTTGTAGGACACGGCGTAGCGATGGGTCTGATATAGCTGGTCATCCACGGTGTAGCGGATGGGGTCGGTGGTGGTATAGATGCCCTCGCCAGGATAGTGGCGGACGTAGCCCGAGGCGTTGCCGCCCCCGTACGGCAGGTCGGGCTGCCAGGTGATGCCGGCCGAGTCCAGGAACTGCGGCCCGCCGCAGTTGACCGCCACGTCGTACGGGACCACCGTAAGCGTCCGGGTGGGCGTCGGCGTGCGCGTGGGTGTCGGCGTCGGCGTGAACGTGGACGTCCGGGTCGGCGTCGCCGTGGGCGTGGGGATCATGCGCAGGATAATGGGCAGATACCCGCGCAGCAACGTGGGCGTCCGCGTCGCGGTGGGCGTCATGGTGGGCGGCTGGGGCGTTGGCCCGCCGGGGCAACTGATGGTCAGGAGGAACGGCCCGCACCCGGAAAAGCTCTCCACCACGATATAGTACCGGCCGGGCGGCGCGTTACGATAGGCCGCCACGAAATCGCCTCCCGCCACGCACCGCTGCGGGTTGAGCTGGTCGAGGATCAGCACGTCGAGATCGATCTCGCCAGGGTTGTATTGCAGGGTAGCCGTGATATTCAGGGTCACGTCGGTGACGAGCTCATAAACGACTTCGGGCCCGCTCTCGGGCTCCACCAGGCAACTGTAATTGGTCGCGTACGAGCGGCCAGTGCAGGTGTTGCCGGCATAGCTCAGCCCGCAATAGGCCGGAGTGAAAAACGGGTTGATGAGCGGCGTGGCGGTGGCCGTGCTCGTCGCCGTAAAGGTCGGCGTGGGCGCGCCGGGCGTGGTGGGCGTGCGGGTCGCCGTATGCGTCGGGGTCGCCGTGAATGTGGGCGTCCAAGTCGCCGTGCCGGTGGCCGTGGGCGTGTTCGACGGCGTGGCCGTCAGCGTGTCGGTGGCCGTGCTGGTCGCCGTGGGCGATTGGGTCGCCGTAGACGTCGCGGTGGCCGTGGCGGTGGCCGTGAACGTGGCCGTCGAGGTCGCCGTGGCGGTGCCCGTGGCGGTCGGCGTAAAGAGCGAGCGCATGCGCACGTTGAGCGCCTCGATCTTGCCGGCCTGCACCCCCAACGCGATCACGCCGCCAGGCGGAAAGTCGATGGCAAAGCCAGAGGGAGGCGTCAAGAAGACGTAATAGCTGCCCGGCATCAGGTTGACGACCTGGCATTCGCCCTGCGCGCCGGTCTGGCAACTGGCGATGGCAGGGTTGCCGCTGGGGAACTTGCTGACCTTGGAGAGTAGCCCCGCCACCTTGGGCTCGCCAGCATCCACCTCGCGATCCCCATCCAGATCCTCCCAGGCGGTCACCTGGATGATGCCGGTGGTGGGCGTGGCGGTAGGCGTCAGGGTATTGGTGGGCGTGGCCGTATTCGTCGCCGTGGGCGTGGCGCTGCTCGTCGGCGAGGGCGTCCGCGTGGTGGTGGGCGTCATGGTGGGCGCCGGCGGGATGTAGCCCAGCGTCAGCCGGGGACGATAGTTGGCGTTGAACTCGTCGGAGGAATAGAAGCGGTACTCGACCGACTGGGCCTCGCCGATCATCAGCAGTCCATAGTTTTCCGCGGGGTTATTGACCCAACGCTGCACCAGGGCCGTGATATCGAACTGGTAGCTCGCGTTGACCTTGTCCACGATGCGCGAGGTGGTCATGGTAGCGTCGCGATCGAACAGGATGTCGTTGGCGCCGGGCTGCTGCCAGGGCGAGCCCACCGAGCGGACGTTCCAGGTGGCCTCGTTGAGCACCCAGCTCCGCTTGATCCCGTAAACCTGCACGTCCAGATAGCGCACCGGATCGGCGGGGAAACGATCCCCCGTGGTGAACACCTCCAGCATGGCGGAGGAGATCTTGGACCCCGTCGGAATCGCGTCCAGCTTGAAGCGGATCAGGGGGCGCTTGTTCGTGTACTTGATCTTCATGCGCCCGTCAGCATAAAAGTTCTGGGCTGGCAGCTCGCCATCCAGGCAGGTATCCTCGATATTGCTGTCCCGGAGCACAATGATGCGCGGCGTAGGCGTCACCGTGGGCGTCGTGCCCGTCGGGGTCACCGTGCGCGTGGCGGTCGCGGTCCCGGTCGAGGTCGCCGTGCGAGAGGGCGTCGTCGAGGGCGTGGGAGTGCTGGTCACGGTCGGCGTGGCCGTGGGCGGCGTGCCGGTGACGGTGGGCGTCGGCGTGCCAACGCTCGCGGTCAGCGGGAAGCCGGCCACCGGATCGGGAGGGGTGTAGCCCTCTTGCCAGGTGGCCGTCTGATTCGCCCAATAAGCGCCGACCTTGAAGGTGATCTCGGCGCCCGCCGTGGCTCCCTCGACCTCGGGCGTATCGGGGTCGTCGCCCGGCACGCTCAGGTTATAGTAGGATTGCCCCTGGTAGGTCAGGCTCGAGGTTTCATGATACTTGGTGCCGCCCACCCATGCAGAGATCAGCGTGCCATCGGGGACGTTCTGCCCATCCAATTTGACCGTGCCAAAAAAAGTGGCGGGGGTAGGCGGTACCGCATGTACGGCCGACGGGACAAGAAGCATGGCCAGCAGGCCAAGCAAGACGACCCATGCTCTGGTTCGATAGCTCATCTCTGCAAGCTCCTCATACGGTGAAAGGAATCCGCCCCCCTTGAGCGCAAACAGGAGCGTCCGAGATCAGGCCCCTGGCACGCGCAGCCTGAGCTCCAGGCGCGGCCGCAACGATGGGTCGACGATGTGTTCCGACGACAGGAAGCGATACTCAGAGATGTTGCCGTCTCCGAGCAGGATCAGGCCATGATTGCCGCCTGGGTTGGCGACCCACTGGCGCGCCGCGTCGGTGATGTCAAAAGTGTACGACTTGTCGGCGGAATCCACAACAAAGAAGGCAATATGCGTGCTATCCCGATCTGCCACGGTGCTATCCGCCCCTGGCATCCCCCACGGCTGGTCCTCGGCCGCATAGTGCCAGGTGGCTTCGCTTTCCAACCAAGCCCGCCGGAGCATATAGCAGCGCACCTCCATGGGCCAGGCGGTGGCGGAATACCAGTTGGTGCGCAAGGTCAGCCGCGCCGAGTCCACCGTGGCGTTGGTGGGGATGCCCGACAGATTGAAGCGGATCAGCGGGCGCCGGCTCTGCTGGCCGGTCTTGATGCGTAGCTCGCCCCAATCCCCCTGGGGAACGTCCAGGTCGATATCCAGATAGGTATCGTCGGCCTGCGTCAGGACCACCGTGCTGGGCAGGGGGGTTGAGGTGGGCCAGGTGGAGGTCGCCGTGCGCGTCGCTGTAGCTCCCGGCTGGGTGGCCGTGCGCGTCGGCGTGCGCGACGCCGTCGGTGACGGCGTCGCGGTGGGCGTGACATTCGGACTCTTGAGCAACAGCGGCAGGAACACCGGCGTCAGGCTGGAGCCTGGGGCGGTGAGGTTCAGCTCCCCGCCGCCGGACTCTTGCCAGGTCGCCGTCTGGTCGGCCACCAGGTTGCCGATCTTGAACTGGATCGCCGCCCCGTTGGCGCCGCCCTCCTTCTCCGGCGTATCCGGGTCATCGCCCGGAATCGTGAGAAAGTAGGACGAGACGCCCTGATAGGTCAAGCTGCTTTGCTCCTCATACTTGACCCCATCGATCCACGCCGAGATCAGCGTCCCGTCTGGGATGTTGCGCCCGCCAATGCGCACCGTGCCAAAGAAGGTGCAGGGCGGCGGCGGGACCGCCGCCACGACGAGCGGCCAGGCAAGCCAGCACAGCGCAACAATCAAAGCGAATCGGATGGTCCAGCTCCTGTCGGATAGGAGCCGATGTCGGATGGTTGACAGCAAGAAAACGCTCCTCTCTACCTTTGTCCTGGGATGAACAGGTAATTGAGGGGCAAGTACACCTTGTGATCATAGTTCACCGGCGTGCGCGTGGGCGTCGGCGTGATGGTCGCCGTCTCCTCCCGCGTGGGCGTGGACGTGGCCGTTGGCGTAGCCGTCGCCGTCACGGTAGGCGTCGCCGTGCTCGTCGCCGTCGCCGTGGGCGTGCCGGTCGGCGAGGCGGTGGGCGTCACGGTGTAGAGCCGCCGGTCGCCAAAGAGCAGCGTCACCGTCAGGTTCGCCGTCACGCGCACATAGAACTCGTTCTCGGTGGTCGACGCCCAGTCGGGCGGGTCTTGCTCCACCACGCGATAATAGTCGGTCGGGCTGGGGGCGAGGCCGGAAAACTGGAAGACGCCATCCACACCGGTGCTATAAGCATCGATCTCTTGCCCATTGGGGGCGTAAAGCAGGATCACCGCGCCGCTCACCGGCGGCTCGTTCAGGTCGAAATCGCGGTTGCCGTTCACATCCTCAAAGACCAGCCCCGCGATGCCGCCCAGATTGACCGTGGGCGTGGCCGTGGGCGAGAGCGTCGCCGTGGCCGTGGCGGTGGCGGTGACGGTCGCCGTGTTCGTGCGCGTGGGCGTGGCGGTCGGCGGCGGCGGCACCTCGTAGCTGACCTCGAGCCTGGGCTGGAGGTTCGTGTCGATGGGATAGTTGCCGCTGCGGATCACGAACTCGGTCTGCGAGTTGGCCATGACGAGCAAGCCCCAGTTCGTGCCCGGGTCGCTCACCCAGGACTGCACCTGGGCCCGCACGTCGATCTCGTACCACTTTTCCACATCGGTCACCACCACCTGGCTGAAAGCGGTCTCGAAGCGGTCGCTAAAGAGGTTATTGGCCCCGCCCGTGCCCCAGGGAGCCCCCGTCGAAGCCTCGTTCCAGGTCACCTCGGCCTCGGTCCAGGGGCGCCGCAGCGCATAGAAGCCAAAGGTTCCGGGGCTGGTGGCCCCAAAGCGCTGGTAGGGGTAGAGGTAGAGCTTGGCGCGGGTCACCTGCGCCGACGGATGGATGCTGCTCAGGTCGAACTGCAAGAGGGAGCGCTTGCTGCCATCCTTGACGCGCAGTTCCCAGCTCAGCCCCTCGTTCTTGGCCGGATCCCACTCTTGGATGTAGGCGTCCTTGGCCGGCTTGAGCACCTTGCTCCCCGAGCTGGGGATCAGGGTCGCCGTCGGGGTCGCGGACCCGGACGGGGTGCCGCTGCCGGTGGGCGTGGCGGTGGCCTGCGGCGTGGTCGAGAGCGCATAGCTCACCTCCAGCCGCGGGCGCATGTTCGGGTCGATGGGATAGTTGAGGCTATACATGATATAGTCGGTCTGCGAGTTGGCCACCACCAGGCAGCCGTGGTTGCTGCTGGGGTCGCTCACCCAAGACTGGACCTGCGTCCTGACGTCCACCTCGTACCACTTGCCCACGTCGGTGACGACCACCTGGCCAAAAGCCGTCTCGGCGCGGTCGGCAAAGAGGCTGTTCGCGCCCGCCTGCGACCAGGCCACGCCCGCCGAGGCCATGTTCCAGGTCACCTCGCGCTCCGCCCAGGGCCGCAGCAGCGCATGAAAGCTGAACGTGCCGGGGTTGGTGGCGCCATCGCGCCGGTAAGGGTAGAGGTAGAGCTTGGCTTGCGTGATCGTCGCCGTCGTGGGGATGCCGCCCAGGTCGAATTGCAGCAGCGTGCGCTTGCTGCCGTTCTTGACCCGCAGCTCCCAACTAGCCCCCTCGTTCTTGGTCGGCTCCCACTCCTGGATGAAAGCATCCTGGCTGGGGGCAAGCACCTTGCTCCCCGAGCTGGTGATGAGAGTGGCCGTCGCCGTGGATGTGCGCGAAGGCGTGCCGCTGGCCGCCGGCGTGACGGGCGTGGCCGGCGCCGCCCCCGGGTTGAAGGTCACCTCCAACTGGGGGCCAAAGGTGGGCTGCACCCATTCCGACGTGGAAAAGCGGTGCTGCACCGGGATCGCGCTCGTCCCCAAGAGCATCAGGCCATAGTTGCTCTCCGGCGCGTTGGCCCACTCTTGCACCAGGGCCGTGACGTTCCAGGTGACCAGCGCCTGATTGGGGTTGCTCACCGATTTGGTGTCATAGGCCGTATCGCCGCGATCGCTGACGACGTTATCGGCGCCCGGCGAGGACCACGGGTTGCCCGTCGCCGCCAGAATCCAGGTGGCCTCGTTTTCGACCCAGGGCCGCTTAACCTTGTAGACCCCGAGCGAGTGCGCGTTATAGTCCTGCATGGACGAGTTGGTGTAGAGCTTGAACGTGGCGGAGGCGATATGCGACCCCGCGGGAATACGGGAGAGGTCGAACCGAAAGACGGGGCGCTCGGACGTGCCCTCCGCCTGGGTGCGGATTTGCACCACGCCCTCGCTGCCATAGTTCTTGGTCTGGAAGGTCTTGCCGTCCAGCCAGGTCTCCACCACCTCGGTAAAGAGGATGGTGACCGGCAGCGACGTGGGCGTCGGCGTGGACGGCGTGTTGGTCGGCGTCACCGTCGACGACGGAGGCGCGGTCGCCGTGGCGGTGGGCGTGGCCGGGCTGGTGGCCGTCGGCGTGGACGTCACGGTGGGAGTGACGCCGGGCGGCAGCGTCGGCGTCGCCGATGGGATCGCGGTCGCCGATGGAGTTGCGGTCGCCGACGGAGTCGGCGAGGGCGAGGGCGTCCAGGTCGCCGTGGCGGTGGGCGTTGCCGTGGCCACGGTCACGTTCAGCGGCATGCCCACCACCGGGTTGACGGGGCTGCCCCCCTCCTCCCAGATGGCGGTCTCGGCCGCCGCGGGGTCGGCCAGGCTGCCGGTGGCGCCGACGCGGAAGGTGATCGCTTCGCCAGGGCGACCGCCCTCCTTTTCCGGCGTGTCCGGGTCGTCGCCGGTCACGGCCAGGTAGTAGGCCGAGCGAGATTGCTCATCGATATAGATGATGCTCTCCTGGTCGTAACGCACACCGCTGATCCAGGCCGAGACCACGTGGTTCGTGGGCACATTCGCGCCATTGATCTTGACGATGCCCCAGAAAAAGTGCGAGATGGGGGGCACAGCCAAGGCCGTGCTCGCAAAGACAAGCCAGCAAGCCAGGACGAATAGGCTGACGAGCAGACACCTATGCTTTGCCATCGGGTTGGAGTTCCGCACGGTTGCTCCTTTCCTGGCCCCCCAAAAGCCATCGCGCCAGCAACAGAATAGTCAGACGGGCGCCTATCCTCAGGTCGCTAGCCATCAGGGGCTGACCGACCAGACGCAATCCTGAGTCACATAGACCCAATAGCCCACCCAGGGCTCGAGCTGCGTGAGCGTGTTGACAAACGGCGGCGCGCCGACGATGTATTGCTTCCAAACCAGCGCATATTTGCCCTGAGAGGCATTGTACTCGTATATCGCGGCATAGACCTTGGTATACTTGCCATCGATGGAGGCGAGCGCCTCGGCGACGGGCCGGCTAGGCCCGTTATAGGCCACCAGATTGGGGCCGGTGCGAAGCTGAATCTGCGTCGCGGCCCCGCCCGTCGGCGTTCGCGTGGGCGTAGCCGTCGGCGAGGGCGAGGAGGTGGGCGTCGGAGTCGGCGCCGACCCGCCCGCCTTGGAGACCTTGACCAGGTGGAACCAGTCATTGCCGTCGTTCATGCAGTTGACGCGG